>JDSF01000106.1_pt1 | contig 64560 bp, 78 predicted proteins | sample 199441 | NCBI WGS metagenome assembly JDSF01 (sample SAMN02592751, study PRJNA231836) | bioreactor metagenome | isolation source: continuous culture bioreactor denitrification-DNRA | place: Germany: Bremen
CATAACTTGGGTTCTCTAGTATGGATATAACTGCTCCTACACTTGTGTTTTCCAACATAGATTCTATATTAGCTACTTCGCTTTTAATCTCTTCTAACCCATAACTTGGGTTCTCTAGTAATAATTCAATGTTTCTAACTTCGCTCTTGATTTCTTCCAATCCAAATGTTGGGCTATTTACTACATTTTCTATACCTTCTATTTCTGATTTAATTTCTACTAGACCATGGGTTGGATTGGTGACTAATTCTTCCACCACTGCTAGTTCAGATTTGATTTCTACTAAGCCATGGGTTGGATTAGTGACTAATTCTTCCACTATTGCTAGTTCTGACTTAATTTCTATTAAGCCATGAGTTGCGTTGGAGATTAATTCCTCTATTACTGCTACTTCGGACTTAATTTCTACCAGTCCATGGGTTGGATTTGTCACTAATTCTTCCACTACTGCTAGTTCAGATTTGATTTCTACTAGGCCATGGGTTGGATTTGTCACTAGCTCTTCCACTACTACTAATTCTGATTTTATCTCAACTAAGCCATGAGTCGGATTAGTCACTAATTCCTCTACTACTGCTACCTCAGACTTGATCTCGATTAAACCATGAGTTGGATTGGTGACCAACTCTTCTACTACTGCTAATTCAGACTTGATTTCTATTAAACCATGGGTTGGATTGGTAACCAACTCTTCTACTACTGTTAGTTCAGATTTGATTTCTATTAAACCATGGGTTGGGTTTGTTACTAACTCCTCTACTACTGCTAACTCGGACTTAATTTCTATTAAACCATGGGTTGGATTAATAACTACCTCTTCTACTACTGCTAATTCCGATTTAATTTCTATTAGCCCGTGAGTTGCATTAGTGACTAATTCCTCTATTGCTGCTACTTCAGATTTGATTTCTTTTAATCCATAGCGTGGATTGGTTATTTTCTTATATATTTTTCTGAGTAAGTACTCACTTTCGCAACATGGTTCACAATTACAACCAATAGTTATCCACTTACCATCATCATGCAAATTAACTCTCATCTCCTTATCTAATGATTTTTCAATTAATTCATAAACATTCTATAAATTAGCATTAAATTTTAATCTCCAACGAACAAACTCACTATAGTATATTCAAAACAATGCACACTTGTATCCTCGAATAATAATTAAATAAGCCTTATTCTCTACTGTCGATTATAGACATGTAAACCTCCTTCCCTAACTATTAAGTGAATGACTCCTATTAGATAGGAATGCTTCTCATAAAATGAGTAACATTATCACTATAAATTACATGCAGTTTCATGTCACGATTTTACAGTTTCATGCCCATAGCATTGTCGTATGATCTCTATTCTTATATAATAAAACTATCAAAAAATCCCTAGTAAACTCATGTTATAGAGGGGAGGGATTTCATATAATCACGATTAAATCAATGTCGGACCATATAGCAAAAAATATAAACAAACATCCGAATTTCAATCAAATGGATAAAATGGAACAGATGTCTTATGCTTTACAATCGTTATTCGGAGAATTTATAAAACTTGTTGTTCTCGTCATTCTATTTCTTCTACTGGGACAATTACCTTTATTTTTAATTTCAATTTTAATATTAGCTTCTATACGAGCTTTTGCTGGGGGTTACCATGCAAGTACTGTTTTTAGTTGTCTCATTTTTTCCATAGGTTTTTTTCATTATAGCTATTCAAGCAGGCGTTTATTTTCAAACATTTGTAGTTAATTATAGATACCCCATATTAGGATCAAGTTTGCTTATCATTGCTCTAAAAGCCCCTATACCAAGTGTGTACCGTCCCATTACTGATATGAAAAGATATTATCGTTTAAAAAGTGTATCTATAACAATCGCCCTATTTTGGTGTTTACTCCTATCCGAGGGTTATCTCGATTCTACTAAAAGTAGTATTGGTATTGTGACGATTTCACTACAAGCAATGCAATTATTCAAAAGAAATATAAAGAAGGGGGGAATTATTATGCAGACACTTAAAAAACTAAAACCAATCTATTTAGTCGGGCTACTCCTTGTAGGTATAGCAAGGCTTACTACGTTTGGTGGGTCTTATTTACTCTTTCACGAACCAGAAGTACCTGAAAGCTTGAAGAAATAGTACGAAAAAAGCAGCACATCATTCCTTGATATGCTGCTTTTTTGTACTCGGTCACATTGGCTAGAGTTCCTTAGAGAATGGTCTCTATACCTTTTATTCTTGGTAAAGTGACTGAAAATGTTACCACATCATCGTTAACAATAACATCGATATCGCCACTTTCATCTTGAATTATTTGTCTAATGTTATATAAACCATATCCACTACCTCTATTCTTCGTGGAAAAGCCTTTTTTTGAATATTTTAGGAATATCCCTTTCCTCAAGCGTCTTTCCACTATTGGTCACATCAATCTTTAGATGACAACCAATAGCTCGTATATTTAATATCACAAAGGGATGTGTATCTTGTGATTCTTCAACTGCCTCAATGGCATTGTTTAGTAGATTGGCTAGAATCTCTGACATCTCATATTCTTCAATAGGTAATCGTTTAACATCTTGAATTGAATAACGAAATAGAATGTTTTTTTTTCTTAGCTTCAATAACCTTTCCATAAACAATGGCATTAATAAGGTTATTTTCACACTTGACATAATCAACTCTTTTAAATGATTTATTAATGGAACTTATGTATCGTTCTAATTCATCACGTAAAGACTCATCCTCGGATACTTGAACAATACCATAAATAGTGTTCATAAAATTTTTGAATTCATGTTGTTTACTTCGTATATCTTCCATCATATTGGTCATAACAGGTGAATACTTATTATAATACTCTTCCATTTTTTCTTTTTTCATAAGCAATAACATCATTCTTGTAAATATAAAAGTTTAAGATATATACCATGAGGTAGATGAAAAGCACAAAAAATTTATTAGCCAAAATAATACCTGGCGAGAGTTCCCAAATGAATTTAACACATACACAGTACAGTAGTGTATTAATAACCCATAGATTATTAAATCCTTTATCAAATTGGGCAAAATATTGATTAGTGGAGCTAAAAAAAACGATCTAATATTTTGGTAAAATAAATAGTACAGATGATAACAACAAGAATACCTGACATAAATAGATTAACATGACTATTTCCCACATCTAGCACAGATGATAGAGCCACTAAAAGAGCAAACTCCACAAAAAATACAAGTGCATAGGTAATAATTAATTTAATAATCGTTTCAACCATACTAATACGATAAATGATAAAAAGTTTGATTAATAATAACAATAACAACACAATAACAGCTGAAAATGATTCTACATGATATAAAATCACACTCTCAATTGCCCCTATCCCAACGATAATTATATTTTTTTTCTTAACTTATGAGGCACTTCTTCCATGAACTTCGACCATATTAAAAGAACTGCAATCAGCTCTAATAGATTGGTAGCAATACGTATAACTAACATAATAAGCCCCCCTAATTTATCTTCACTAATTCTATCTTCGGGATTTTACACGATGTCCATCTTGGCTAAAATCAACCATCGATTAACTTATCTTTTAATGAATCCTTATATGTTGATGCAAGAAGTGCTTGTTCATCGTAGTCGTGGAAATATATCTCCCAACAACCTCTGGCTATTTTCTTAATCTGATCAATATATTGAATGTTGACTGCAAAGGATTTGTGAGTCTGTAAAATATAATCTACGTGTAACATTTCTAGCAGCCTTTTTTAAAGGAAGTCTATTTAACTTATATGTTTTTTGCTTCATATGAACCATGCATGTTCTTAATTTGACTTCAATAAAAATAATGTCATCAATATATAATTTATAGGTTACCCCCTGAAGTTCAAAAAACGATATGATCTCTCTTCTCTTTATGAAATTCCTCATATTTATTATTTAGTAAAAGCTTCGTAATTTCCATAATTTTTTCTTTTCGATAAGGTTTCAATATATAATCATAGCAATGTATCTCTTTAAATGCTTGAAGCATATAATCCACATGGGTTGTTAAAAAAAATAATCCATGTTAGACTGTAACCAGGTATCAGACGAAGTTCTTTTGCAAACTCAATACCAGTTGATGATTTGAGCATGATATCAACAAACATAAAGCTGATTTCAACTTCACTAGCTATTGTAAGTGCTGCTTTTTTTTAGTATCTGCTTCAAAAATATTCATTTCATGATTGGCGCTTTTTAGTATTTTTATTAGATTTTGTCTTTGCATTAGATTATCTTCTACAACGAGAATATTTATCATGATTATCATCCTTTTATCCTTATACATATAAACGCTTTATATTCGTTAAGTGTCATATAGTTTTATTATCTTCTGCTTTTAGTTTTCACACATCTGTAAACCTAACTCTAAGCAAATAGGAAATGACTAATTGGAACCGTAGTTGGTTATAATTATAGGTATCAAGGAGGGATACAAATATGTATGAATACGAATCCTATTGGATTAACTCTACACCTACTACTAACTATCAAACACTTGATGAAGATATTCATGTTGATTGTCTTGTAATTGGTGGAGGTATCACAGGTATTACAACTGCTTTTTTTATTACAAAAAGAGGGTTATAAAACAGCTCTTATTGAAAAAAAATAGAATTTGCCTATGTACCACTGGGCATACAACAGCCAAAATCACCTCTCAGCACGGATTGATTTATAGTCACATTGTGAATTTATATGGTCAAGAATTAGCAAAACAATATGCTAATGCTAATCAGCAAGCAATACGATTTATAACTGAAATTGTAGAAAAATATCACCTTGAATGTGAATTTACAAAAGAGCCTGCTTATGTCTATACTCAAGATGAAGAAAGTGTGGCCTCTATTAACAAAGAACTTCTAGCCGCATTAAGTCTTGGCTTACCAGCTGAAGCAGTAGAATCTATTGAACTTCCAATTAATATAAAAAAAACAGGTATCCGCTTTGAAAATCAAGCACAATTCCATCCAAGAAAATATGTATTAGCTTTGGCAAAACTGTTTACTGACCTTGGCGGCGTCCTCTATGAGAAGACAAAAGCTGTTAAGCTTGATCCGAAGAATAAAATTGTACAAACCGATAATCATGCTATTACCGCGAAACACATTGTAGTGGCTACCCATTATCCATGCTTTACAGAAGGTCATATGTTCTTTGCACGTATGTCACCCTATACATCTTACATCACGGGTGTTAGAAGAAATTCAATTTTAAATAGCGGTATGTACATCAATATTGATTCCCATATTCATTCATTTCGTTACACAAATACAAAGAATTACCAGCTCCTATTATTAGGAGGCGAATCGCATAAAACAGGTCATGGACAAGATGAAACACTTCGTTACAAAGCTCTTCATGATTATGCCGATGAGCTATATCCCGATATGTCTGTGGCATATAATTGGTCAGCACAGGATTATATAACCATTGACTATATACCTTATATCGGCTTATTATCAGAAGATTACGAGGATATTTATGTAGGAACTGGTTATGGCAAATGGGGCATGACCAATGGTACTGCTGCTGCCCTCGTTATCCGTGATCTTATTAAACAAGGTAGTAATCCTTGGCAAGATGTATATAGTCCTTCTCGTCATATGACTGTAGATGGTTTTAAAAAAAACTTAGTGGCCGATTCAATTATGAATGCAGGGAACTTTATATCCAGCCATTATAAAGTAAATCATAAAGATATAGCTCATCTTGAGCAAGGTCAAGGAGATATCCTCAAACTTGATCACAGGAAAGTAGCTGTATACAGAGATCACCACAATAAGTATTACTTTCTTGATCCTACTTGTCCTCATTTAAAATGCGTTGTAACTTTTAATGATGCTGAAAAAAACATGGGATTGCCCTTGTCATGGATCAAGGTTTAATTATGATGGTACTTTTATTGATGGACCAGCTAATAAGAGATTGAAACCCCTTCACGTTGTTATTCATCATCCACATGATAGTGTGAAAGAAGATGATTATGAAGAAGAATAAGTATTATATATTAAAAAACCCTATATGCTTTCAAGGTAGTATATCAAAAAGAAACTACTTTGAAGGCTGGTATTATAAATTGGTGAATTCAGAAGAAAATTATACATGTGCTTTTATTCCAGGTATTTCAACAGGTACCTCTAGATATAAACGTCATGCCTTTATTCAATTTGCAGATAGCACAAATCAATTACCCATATATAAGCCCTACTCTATCCATTCATTCTCATATTCAAACCAACCGTTTGTAATTCATATTGATCTATGTAGCTTTTCTGACCAGGGTATGACTATTAATATGAATACTAAGGATTATAGCATTAAAGGAGAATTAGAATTTAGTTCCTTTACTGATATTGAAAGAACAACTATAATGCCCACTATTATGGGTTATTATCGCTATATTCCTTTTATGGAATGCTTTCACAGTATTATAAGTCTTCACCATACGTTAAAAGGCTATTTAAAGGTAAATGACCGATTGATTGATTTTACTAATGGCACAGGCTATTTGGAAAAAGATTTTGGTACCTCATTTCCAAGCCAATGGGTATGGATACATTCCAATACGTTTCGTAACAAAGGAACTTCACTCATGTGCTCCGTTGCGTCCATTCCATTTATGAGAAAAACCTTCACTGGTTTTCTTTGTGTATTTTATATTGATCACAGGGAATACCGATTTGCAACTTACTTAAAGGGTAAAATTACTAAGTTATCCTGTTCAAAAAATAGAACGTTCATAGAAATACAACAAGATAACCTTACTCTACAGATTAGGACCATGTGCGATAATGGTAATGTGTTGATAGCTCCAAAAAAACGGTGATATGAATCGAAAAAATTGTTGAAAGTATGTCAGCCAAGTTAAAAGTATCCCTTATTAAAGACTATAAGATTCTCTATGAGACAGTATCTAATAATGGATGTATGGAATACAATACTTGAATGACATGATCAAATTAACATTAATTCAAAGAAAGCTCATTTTGAGCTTTCTTTTTGTTTGAATATTTCCCAATCATGTTATGTATTAATAATTATATCATCAATTATACTATATTGTAAACATTCAAAATTATAAGAAGGGTAAATAGTTAGATAATAGTTAGATAATACCTACATTAATCTAGTAAATAATCAATAACATTTCTTAATAATAAGGTCTATATAGGCAGATCGATACATTTTTTTCCTCTATCAGTCGTTCTACAATACGTTCTTCTTTATAGATAATTATGAATCCTCCTAGTAGGTCCATAATCTCATCTTCGTCATAATGACAAAAACAATGATAAAGGAGGTCTTACTCCGCCTGCTCCACAATCTAGAACCATCTTATCAAGGCTACTGCTTTCACAATATGGCAAAAAAAATTATATAATGGATAAGCATTAATTAAACAATGTTGCATATATTATCCCCTTTCAATGTTCCATAATTATATTCACTGTCATTTAATGATTTATTACTAAATTATACAATATTTTATTCTGGAAGTACAAGGTATAACATATAAAATTACTACCTTTTCAATTATAAAACAAAAGTGGCTACGTATTGTTCCGCATAGCGAACCTTTCTATACTGCAAAAAAAGAATCTATATGCATAAACTGTTTTATCAGGTTAAACTATAGATTCCATTTCAGTAACTAAATATCAACGAACTAAACCACCGTTATATTTTCTTGTAAACTTAATTGCTCTTTGATTTTTTAAAATTGAGCTACCTGCTACAGAGAACTCATCAAGTTCTAATTTGGTCAGAAGGTTATTAGCTTTCATGTCTGATGCCATTTCACCACACATGCCACACCAAATACCGGCTTCATGTGCAGCTTCAATGGTTAATTGAATCAGATGTAACACCGCTGGGTGATACGGATTATATAGCTCTGCAACCTCTCTATTCATGCGGTCTACTGCTAATGTGTATTGAATAAGATCATTAGTACCGATACTAAAGAAATCCACTTCTTTTGCAAATTCTTTGGCACAAATAGCTGCTGCTGGTATTTCAATCATCATACCTACTGGTAGGCGATCATTGAATACGATCTCTTGCTTCACTAACTCTTGTTTACATTCTTCCAGAATCACTTTAGCTTTTAAAAGTTCACTCATGGCACCTATCATAGGAAACATAATATGAATATTTCCATAACAAGCAGCACGTAGAATAGCTTTTAATTGCGTTTTAAATACTTCAACTTCACGAAAACATAAACGAAGTGCCCGTAGTCCCATAAATGGATTGTCTTCTTCTGGCATATTCATATATGGAATCACTTTATCACCACCAATATCCAAAGTACGAATAATGACTGGATGACTTTTCATGGTTTCCGCCACATGTTTATAGATTTCAAATTGTTCGTCTTCACTTGGCATTTCTGGTCGACCCATAAATAAAAATTCTGTTCGAAACAGCCCAACGCCCTCTGCCCCTTGTTCAACAAGCAACTCTAAATCACCAACCGAGCCAATATTTCCAGCAACAGAAACATGACGACCAGATGTATATTTAAAACCAATTGTCTTATACTTTTTTTTAAGACTTCCATTTCCTTTTGATATGTTTCCAATTTATGCTCATAATCATGAATGACTCTAGCTTCTGGATTAATCATAATATCGCCAGTAAATCCATTCACAATCAATAAATCACCATCATTGATAATGTCACATAGTTGATCACAACCTAAAACTGCTGGTATCCCCATACTTCGAGCCATTATTGCACTATGAGATGTTTTTGATCCAACTTCTGTTACAAAAGCTTTCACTTTTTTCTTATCCAGTTGAGCTGTATCAGAAGGTGTTAAATCTTCCGCAATAATGATGGCTTTTTCTGTAAGATCTAGAAAATCGGTTGATTCACCTAGACTTATACGTATCATCCGCTCAGCCACATCTTTAATATCAGCTGCACGTTCACGCATATATTCATTATCCATACTTTCAAAAATCTGCACATAAAAGTCTGTTGCTTTTTGAATGGCATAAGGGACTTGATTATGTTCATTCTGTATGTTTTTCTTAATAAGTGCAATATATTCAGGATCTTCAGCCATCATCTTATGACTTGCAAATACCATTGCTTCTTCTTCTCCAATGTCTATCTTTGTTTTCTCGTAGATTTTGCCAAGTTGTGCTAGGGTTGTTGACAGTGTATGTCTTAATATATTTAATTCATCATCAATAGAAGTTGATTGTTTTTGATCAATGATGATCTCTTTTTTTATCATCAAAAAAAGCTTTGCCAATGGCAAAACCATTTGATGCTGCAATTCCTTTTAGCACTTTATTCACCACATCCATCTTTGATAAACTGAATAAGTGACTCCACTGCTTCTTTTTCATCTTTTCCTTCAGCCGATAGTTCAACCACATCACCTTTGTTAACATTAAGACCCATCACACCAAGTATGGATTTTGCTACACTATTTTTATTGTTAAAAGCAAGTTTAATGTCAGATTCAAATGTTTTCGCTAGTTTAGCAAAGTTTCCTGCTGGTCTTGCATGTAATCCTAATTTATTAATAATTGTAACTTTTTGTGTATACATGAATTGTGTCTCTCCTTTAATTTGTTTTAGTTAGTTTCTTAATCCAACGCGTATAATTGATGTAGCAATTTAGCCACACCATCTTGATCATTGGTATCGGTAATTGTCTTAGCAATAGCTTTAATTTCTGCTGGCGCATTTCCCATAGCAACGCCGAGTCCCACATATTTTAACATCTCGCGATCATTTTCACTATCACCAAAAGCAATTACTTTTTCCACTGGAATTTGGATATGTTCTATTAATTTTTTGACTCCATAGCTTTTATTCATACCTTTTTCTGTTATTTCAAAGCAAATTTCTGACGTAACTGCCACTTCAAAATCTTGATATGCCTCTAAAACTTGTTTTGCTGAAGTTGCCTTTTTTCTATTGGAAATGAAAAAAAATAGCTTTTTGAATGACACTTGTTTCTTCCCTAATTAATGAATAAAATTTGTTTGCATTTGGTATATATTTAAAGTGTTTTCCCTGGTCATTAGGAAATACATTGTTCATCATTTTATGCATAACAAAATCCTTTAACCCATGAATAATGGTTTGATCTTTTGTAAATACTACCGCTTGACGCCAATTTGTTTTGAAATGAGACTTAAAAGGTCTAAGCGATCCTTTGATATAGATTCTTCCAAAATCATTTCATCTAACCCAACGCAACCAGCAACAGTCCCATTGGAACCAATATAGTACGCTTGATTGCTAATGAGTTTTGCATGATATTGGGCATCATATCCTGGACGTCCAGTTACAATGGCAATCTTAACACCTAGCTTTTCAACTTGACGTAATGTCTTAATTGACAATTCACTCATTCGATGTTTTGAATTTAAAAGCGTACCATCTAAATCAAGACAAATTAATTCATACTTATCTTGTTTCATTTTATTCATTCCTGTTCTCCTTGTCACCCCACAACAAATCTACTCATAATTATGAATCACTCGTTCTATATGCACAATCAAATAAGTCAGTTCTGACTGTGATACCAAAAAAATTATATTTTTCCTTTGCATACTTTTGCAGCTTAACTGCACAATTATAGGCATCTACATATTGCATACGTATAATTTCAAATAAGTGATCTTTTTTTGTAAAGTCATCATTGTCACTATTGATAATACGCTGTGCAAAAAAATTTCAAATGTGTCACTAAACGTTGATAATGTAAAGAATCCTCTTCTAATTCAACCCCAAAATGATATTTAATAATATTTAATGAATCTTGTATGATTTTTATCATATTCATAACACGCGGCATTTCTTCATTCAATTCTGCATTCACAATATGCATAGCAATAGATGCAGCTTCATCTTGAGGTAATCTAATGCCAAGCCGCTCTTCAATAATACCCAATGCCTTCAAACCAATGGTGTACTCATCCATATAAAAGCGCTTTATTTCCCACACCATTGGATTCGTGACATTAATATGATTACGTATGCGTTCAACCGCAAAACTAATATGATCTGTTAGTGTTATATGAATATTTTCATTTAAATTGATGTTTAAGTGTTTTTTCGCACATTTAATAATTTCATCTGTTGTCTCAACATATTCAATAGGTATTTCACGTATTAAATCTCGAAGTTTCCTAGATATTTCCTTGCTTTCCATTCTAAAAATACGTTCAATTCTATCTTGATCAAGATCGTCTCCAGGCTTTTTCTTAAACGCCAATCCAAGTCCTGTAATAACAACCTCTTCACATTTATCATTAATAGCAATAACAGCATTATTATTTAATACCTTCTTGATCTTCATTTAATCACCTAGGTTTTATATTTATGTGCTTACTTTATATAGAAACTATCATTTATTATCAAAACTGTCAACAAGCGATAGTTTCTATATGATTGTTTTAGAAAATAAGCGTCATCAGCTCATCATTTGTGTTCACTTTTTTACCAACTTCAAAAACCACATCTGCATATTGGTCTGCATTGGTTATAATAATTGGTGTTGTTACTGAATAGCCTTCTCTTTTAATTGCTTTAATATCAAACTCAAGAAGAACTTGACCTTTTTTTTGACTTGATCCCCTTGTTTTACTTTGGCATCAAAGTATTTTCCTTCCAACTTAACTGTATCAACACCAATATGGATCAAAATCTCAGCACCACTATCCGCATTAATTCCCACGGCATGATTCGTATTAAATAATGAAGCGATGACACCATCTACTGGTGATATCAGTTTACCTTCTTGTGGTAAAATAGCAACACCCGTACCTAATACTCCACTGGAAAATGCTGCATCATCAACATCTGTCAATGCAACCACTTCACCCTTTAATGGACTACTTATGCGACTTGTTTCTTCTGAAGGTGTTTTATTTACTGTCACTTCTTTTTTCTTTTTTATCTGTATATAAGACATAAGTAACGATGAAAGAGAAAACAATTGCCACAACACAAGCAATAATTGCCCATACCATACCGGAGATATCATTGGTTGCACCATTAATATATGCTGTAAATCCAAAGATACCCATTCCAGCAAGCATATAACTTTTAACTCCCGCAGCTCCAATAATACCACCACCAATGGCAGCACCAATACAAGAAATGATAAATGGTTTCTTACGAGGTAAGGTAATTCCATAAATGGCTGGCTCTGTTACACCAAAGATGCCTGAAACAAAAGAGGGAATACATAGTGAACGTAACTTTTGATCTTTTGTTTTTAATAATATAGCTAATACAACCGCTGTTTGAGCAAATGTAGCTGCAAAAAATGGTGATAATATAAAGTCATAACCAAGGGTAGAAAAATTTGTCATAACGATTGGTATCATGCCCCAGTGTAGGCCAAATATAACCAGTACTTGCCAGAAACCACCAACTAATATGCCCGCAAATACAGGGCTTAGACCAAATGCTGATGATGTTATTATGCCAACAAGTGATGTTAATACAGATGCAATGGGTCCAACAACGATAAAAGTAAGTGGCGTACATATGGCTAGTGTAAACATGGGTACTAAGAAGGTTTTCACTGAATCTGGCATTACTTTTTTCATGAATTTTTCAACTTTACTTGCTATAAAAAACAGCTATAATAATTGGAACAACGGATGACGCATAACCGCTTGCAGGAAGGGTTATTGGCAATCCAAGAAACTCACCATAAACATTCATTGCAAAAGGGGTTGATGAAAATAGGGTTGATACAGCTTCCTTTCCAGCCATAACAAGAACATCATCAACATATAATAATGCACTACCAAGGGCCATCCCAACAAACAAGTTAACATTGAATTTCTTAGCAGCCGTATATCCTAGAAAGATTGGTAAGTAATGAAAGAATCCATCTGATACCGCATAGAGTAATTGATAAGTACCGCTTTCTGCTGTTAATACACCAAAGTATGTAAGGAGTGCCAATAACCCTTTAATCATACCTGTTGCAGCCAATACCCCTAGGGTTGGTAAAAAGACACCTGTGATAATATCAATAAATGCTGCACCTGGCTCATTCTTTTACCTTTAACATCTGATTGGGATTCTGATAATTCACCAAAACCACCTATTTCATTTACTACTACAAAAACATCCGGTACACTTTTGCCAATAACCACTTGAAATTGTCCTCCGCTTTGCATCACTGTAACAATACCATCTGTTTTTTTTTAGTAGATCACTATTTGCTTTACTATCATCTTTTAATTTGAACCGTAGTCGTGTAACACAGTGTGTTAAACTGATTACGTTTGATTTACCCCCCTACATTTTTTGATGATAATTTTTTTTGCTAGACCATCATATTTGCTTGCCATTAATTTTTCCTCCTATTCTTGTAAAGTATCCCCATTAGAAGCAATCACTTCTTTATACCATTCAAATGATTTTTTTCTTATATCGGTTGAGTGTTCCACTACCATCATCGTGTCGATCAACATATATAAAACCATATCTTTTTTTTAGTTCAGCCGTTGATGCACTAACAAGGTCAATACACCCCCAAGTTGTATACCCCATCACGTCAACACCATCTTTAATAGATTCTCTTATTTGAACCAAATGGTCATTGAGATACTTGATACGATAATCATCTTTAACTACTTTTTGACCATGTGCGTCTTCCACCAGTTCATCAACAGCACCTAGACCATTTTCAACAATAAAAAGCGGCTTTTGATAACGATCATATAATGTATTTAGTACATACCGCAATCCTTGAGGATCAATTTGCCATCCCCATTCACTGGCTTCAAGATATGGATTATGTATACCTGACATGATATTACCTTTGCCCACTTTTTTGTCTTGATCAGCTGTTTCACAAACACTCACATAATAACTAAATGAAATAAAATCAACTGTATGCTTCAGTATTTCTTCATCTCCTGATTCCATCTGAATATGAACATTATTTTCTTCAAATAACCGTTTTGCATAAGATGGATACTTACCTCGAACATGTATATCACTAAACAATAAATTGCTTCGATCTGTTTCCAGCATTTTTATTATATCGTCAGGGTGTGGTGTTAATGGATAAATAGGCATTGCAACGACCATACATCCGATTTTTGCATCTGGCATAATCTCATGACCTATTTTAGTTGCCAATGCACTGGCAACTAATTCATGGTGAATGGCTTGAAATAAGTCTTGTTTTGATAATTCTTCTTTAGGTGTAATAATACCACCACTCATAAAAGGTGCATGTATAATGGTATTAATTTCATTAAATGTTAGCCAATATCTTACCTTGTCTTTATAGCGTGTAAAAATAGTGCGTACATAATTTTCATAAAACCCAATCATTTTACGACTTCTCCAACCATCATACTCTTTTGCTAAGTGTAGTGGTGTTTCATAATGAGAAATGGTTACCAGTGGTTCGATGCCATATTTTAAACACTCATCAAAGACTTTGTCATAAAATTGAAGACCCAATTCATTGGGTTCAGCTTCATCTCCCTTTGGAAAAATTCGGCTCCATGCAATAGAAAGTCGAAATACTTTAAATCCCATTTCAGCAAAGAGCTTAATATCTTCTTTATAACGGTGATAGAAATCTATACCTATAAGCTTCATATTATCTTCTGTTGGTTTTTCTGTAATAGGTCCCATTATACCTTTAGGCATAACATCTTGAGTACTTAATCCTTTACCATCTTCATTATAAGCACCTTCACATTGGTTTGCAGCGGTTGCTCCTCCCCATAAAAAATCTGATTTAAATCCAGAATTCATTTGTATTCCTCCTTTTTATCTTTTTTCTCCATTATTGCGCCATAAGAGAGAAAATAAAAAAAGACCAATATCATTAATCTATAGCATGAGCTATAAATCAACAATCTTGGTCTTGCCTGCATCATCAGTCACAATCCATGAATTGTATTTAATTTGTTCTTAATTTTATTATTGTGAGGTAATAATAGCATAATTATTAAATGGTGTCAATTATATTTTGTATATTTTTTTGTTATTTATGTCATTATTGTATATAACACATTACTATTTTTGGTAGCATTTAACAACATTTCACTACGATGAGTATCCTCTAAATGCAGAAATATATAACTATCTATAAGTTAAAATCATTACCCAATACTTGTAGAGCACTCTGATAGTGTTTTTGGATAATTTCCTTGGCATGAGGGCTTAGTTTATTCCAACTTCTTTCTAGTTTATTCCTAACCCATCTTGCCCCATCATCGATATTTAATTCCTTCTTAGTATATACCATATACAGTAAAGATGGCACATGTACAATATGAGCCATAGCATCACCATCAGCCACGCATCTAGCTTCCTTCATATCTGATTCTATTCTAACGCTTCCTCTATGACAGCTTATACATACCTTAACTTTTTCGATCTTTTCTTTATCATAATTAAGGTTTTGTAAAATTCGCTCTGCTTCACGAGCACCGTGAATATGATGGTCTTTTATGTATACTTCATCTTTTATACCGGCATAATCATGTAACAAAGCTGCTATTTCAACAACCTCTAAGTCAGCTCCAATTTTTTCAGCCAACATTTTAGAATATTTGACAACACTAACAATATGATGTGACCAGATACCGTAACCAAATATGTTATTGTCGCTCTTACATTGTTCTTCCATTTCATGAGCTATAGTCTTAATGATGTTCACAGCTTGTCCCCCTTTATAGTATTAACCCGAGCTATCTATGATGTTTGTTCGCATGTTGATTGGTCTGATAAATCAATCAACAACCTGATAAGTTCATCATAAGACCTTATTTCATAATACGGTATCTCTGCTAAAGGCTCTTTACTGGCTGCGTTATACCATATAGACTGCATATGCGCGTTATACGCACCCATTACATCATACTTGAAGGAATTACCCACATACCATACTTCCCTAGGTCTAAGACCAAATTTGACCAATGCAACATCAAATATACGTTTATCTGGTTTGCGCAATAAATAATCAGAAGTAGACATAATAAATTCAAAATATTGGCTAATGCCAAACTCATCTAGTTCATTGGTAATGGCTCCTGTAGAAAAAGTGGCGTTACTCAATATCCCAATTCTTATGTCAGCACTTTGCAAATAGTCTAATATCTCAATTGTTCCTGGAATGATACTGTGATGCCATGCATGTCTATTAAATAAAATTTCTAATTCTAAAGGTGACATATTAAATGTAATCCCAAAATTTTCGAAGATTAATCGTTGAAAACTTTGACAACTGTATTCAATATGTGTAGTTTCTCTCATCTTACCAGCTTCTTCAGCAATCTTAGTAGCATAACTTTGAATAGTTTTTATCGATACATCATACGGATTATATGCATATTCCATGAGTTTTTCATTCCCACAAATAGGATTAAAATCTTCATATGTAATCAATGTATCACCCATATCAAATAATATTGCTTTAGGTATCTCCATTATTTTAGCTCCTTTCTTAACCAAATTTTTTATAATTTTCATTAATTTAATTATACCTTCTTTAATAAATCATGTATATGATTTTCACATATTGAGTCCATACATTTAGAGATAAGTGATTCTAAAAAAGCATATTTTCATCTGTTATGGGAAATCTATTAAAGAATGTTTATATTTATTTACTAAAGTGGCTATATTTTACTTTCATTCTAAGGCATTTTATCATATAATATGAAATAGGTATAAAAACCTAATTATTGGATTGAGAATATAATGGACCCATAGGTCTCATTATTTAGACAGGAGAATTATAATGAGTAAAGAGAATAATCATGAATGCAACTGTAATCACGAACATGATCAAGAACATGAATGTGGATGTAACCACGACCATGATGGCGACTGCTGCAACCACCAGCATGACACCGTTACATTAACTCTTGATAACGATGAAACACTTGAATGCTTAGTCGTTGGCATTTTCGATGTAGATGATAGAGAATATATCGCATTATTACCTGATGAAGAAGATAATGTACTTCTCTACAGGTATGCAGCTGTGGATGATGAAGAGATAGACTTAACCAACATTGAAGACGATGATGAGTATGAACTTGTTTCAAAAACATTCTTAAGTTTAATTGAAGAAGAAATCGAAGACGAAGAATAAACACAATAGGCTCTTCATCAAATTCCTAAGTACGCTAAGTACAAGGATTTGGTGAAGAGCCTTATTTTTATCTTATAGAAAAGTTCTTAATTTAGCATATGCCATTAGAACGTTCACATATGCGCTAAGGCAACTTTCCTAACGTCTAAAACTTCCTTCGGAAGACGAGGCAGAGCCTCTTTCTTATTTGTATTTAATAACGTTTACTAATCTCTAATTTGACCATTACCATAGATAATGTATTTGGTAGTGGTTAATTCTTTTAATCCCATTGGACCTCTAGCGTGTAGCTTCTGGGTGCTTATTCCAATCTCAGCACCAAAGCCAAACTCAAAACCATCTGTAAAACGTGTGGAAGCATTTACATAGACAGCTGCCGCATCAATCTCGTCTAGAAAACGTCTAGCATGAGTATAATTTTCTGTAATAATGGCTTCTGAATGCTTCGTATTATATCGATTAATATGATTAATAGCTTCGTCTAGGTCATTAACAACTTTGACAGATATTTTATAATCCAAGTACTCTGTACCATAATCCGCTTCATCAGCAAGCCCAATATCTGATACAATGCTCTGTGACTTAGCGTCACCAACAATTTCGACTTGATGTTCCTTTAATCCTTTACATGCCTCTGGTAAAAAAGCTTCTGCTACATGCTCATGAACCACAAGGCTCTCGCAAGCATTGCATACACCTGGACGTTGTGTTTTTGCATTGACTACTATATCCCGAGCCATGGTCAGGTCAGCATCTTGGTCTACATAGATATGACAATTCCCTACCCCTGTTTCAATGACAGGCACCGTACTGTTATGGACGACCGCTTGAATAAGTCCCGCACCTCCCTAGGGATGAGTACATCTAGATAGTCATTTAATTTCATCATATTTGTGGCTGTCTCACGGCTGGTATCTTCGATAAGAGATACTGCATCTACTGGCATATTAGCATCTTTTAACGCTTCTCGAATGACTTCTACTATTTTCATATTAGAATGGATGGCTTCTTTACCCCCACGTAACATAACAGCATTACCTGTCTTAAAACACAATGCAAAAGCATCAACTGTCACATTGGGCCTTGCTTCATAGATAATGCCTATTACACCTAATGGAACAACCCGCTGACCAATCTCAAGTCCATTAGGACGTTTCTTCATCCAAAGTACTTCACCAATTGGATCATCAAGCTTCATAATCTTAGCTATTCCTTCAGCCATAGACTTGATACGATTTTCATTCAATGTTAATCGATCAATTAACGTTCCTTTAACACCATTCTCCTCTGCATGGATAATATCCATTTTATTGGCTTCTAATATACTCTTTTGATGTTCTATTAATGCACCAGCAACTCTTTCAAGAGCTTTGTTTTTTATCAGATGATGATAATTTACCCAATGCTATTTTGGCTTCATTGGCTAATTGACCTTTTTTGTATTAATTCATTCACTGGATTCACCTCTTTTTTAATCAATTAATGCTTATTAAAGATTTTACCACGTTTTTTTAACCCTTTACAATAGTAAAGGGTTAATGTATGATGGTTACTTAATCCAACCTGTTTCTGTCAATATATAGTCAGGCTTAATATCAAAAGGATCTGGTGAAAGCGATGCTTCAACTTGATTATCATAACCTAGAGCTACCACCATAGGTTTTTCATCTAATTTTGCTAAATAACGGTCATAAAAACCTCCACCATATCCTATTCTATTCCTATTTTTATCAAACACAACCCCTGGCATAATGAATAAAGAGTCATAAGCTGGTGCGTGTTCTAACCTAGCGCTTGGTTCTAATATGCCATATTTTCCTCTCGTTAAATCATCCATTGATGTAATCTGATAAAAAAGCATCTGACCTTGACGAATGACTTTTGGTACATAGACCTCTTTACCATCTTGCCATGCTTGATGAATAATACATAATGTATCGACCTCATTATCATGACTTACGTAACTAAAAAGGCTATGACACCCTCTATAATAACTACTATTTATAAGTTGTTCTCTTATGACATTGCTTTTCTTTTTTCACCTCGTCTGATAGCATGCCTTTTCGACGATTTAAGTATTGCTTTCTTAATAAGTGCTTCATTTCTTTTTCTTGGGTACGACAGGACGAATATTACCCTCTTGATCTTTTATTTTTATTGTTTTCATCGTACTTTTAAAATTCTTTCGCACTAATGATACGTATTCATCTCTCAGTAATGATTGTTCAATCTTCTCTTCATCTGTTAATCCTTCAATTTTTTGCTTTCTTGGCCAATGCATTAATACGATCCATTTTCTTTTGTTCCATAATTGCCTCCACGTCTATATTTATCTTTATTTTATTAATTTAAAACTCCTTATTAGTTTACCACTCTTAAAAAGATAATACCATTATAGTTCATTTATTTATTTTTTCAACATATATTTGTATTTTTTTTCTTAAGAATATCAAATAATAATAGAAATATATAAGTTTGAATGGGATTATGATGAAGCTATGTAATGATTATAAGCTATTCAACTTATAAAACCAAGGTAAATATGTTGATTTACCGTTTATCCACCGTTAAATCCAGCATATATATTACCATTTTGGAGTGAAGACATGATAAAAAAAACTATTTTTTAATGCTTATAATCGTAACTCTCATCGCCACTGGCTGTGGGGCAAAAAAAAGATGAAAAGAAAAATACATCTTTAGTAAGTAAATCTCTAAAATATCAACTTGTCAACATAACAGATGAAATTATTAAGCTTCTCGAGCAAAAAGATTATATAAAATGTTATGACGAGTTGACAAATTTTCATGAAAAGGCTAACGAAGTTGGTGTTTATTATGTTGCTGACAATGATCCTAATGCTGTAGATTTTAAATCACTTATTAACGAACTGAGTAAAAAAAATATTAGTAATGAAGCTGATAAACAAAAGATACAACAGGTTGCTATTGATGTTGAAAAGAGTCAGATCAAAATTTTAACAGAAATGGCTGGCGGAGGTGGTCAACAAGAAGGCGAACAAAAAAAAGAATCAGGTGGTGGTCAAGATTCTAGCAAATCTAGTGGCGGGGGGGGTGGTTCAGATGATAAGCAATCTGAAGGAAGTGAAGATACGAGTTCTGGTGGCGGTGATACCCAGCAAAAAAGAAAAAAAAGAGTCTGAAATTGTATTACCCCAGGAAGAGCTATTAAAAAAATACCCAGAGTTATTAATAACTGATAATGATTTAGCTATACAGAATCGAGCCTCTGATTTATATAAGTATTGTAGTTACATTCTTACAAAGGAAGAAAATGATAAAAAAGCAGGATTGATTAAGCTTAAATACTATCTTTATAAGATTAAGTATCTTGCCAAATTAGATAAATACCCAGACATCGGTAAATATTATGATAGCCTTAAAAGTGAATGGAATATGGAATTTGCAAAAGCTCAAAAAACCAGTGAAAAAGATGCCAAAATTCTTAATTCCATTATCGATAATTTAGACAATCAAATCCGAGAGAAAAATGTTCCAGTTATTGAAATAACCAATAAATTAGCAGTAAAAGCAATTAATAATATTATTGATAAAACAAGTTAGGAAACACTAAAAAAGGAGCTTTTCACTTCTGTGAGAGGCTCCTCATTTATTGTCATCTATTCAGCTAAAAAAAAGTGTTCCTATAGGCTTACCTTCAAAAAAAATCTTACCAACAACATGATTCATACTAGCATTAGCTATGATCATATCTACTCCATGACGTGTTGCAATATGAGCAGCACTTATTTTGGTAGCCATACCACCTGTACCTATGTTGGAACCTACTCCACCAGCCATCTTCTCAATATCCTCTGTAATCTTATTGACTTCTGGTATGCGTTTAGCATCTTTGTTCATTCGAGGATCCATATTATAAAGCCCGTCAATATCTGATAATAATATAAGTAAATCAGCACTAATCAATGTCCCTACAATTGCTGATAAAGTATCATTGTCACCGTATACGATTTCTTCTGTAGCAACGGTATCATTTTCATTCACAATAGGAATAACGCCCATTTTTAGCAATGTGTTAATGGTATTTTGAGCATTTTGGCGCCTTACTGGATGATCCATTAAGTCTTTAGTAATGAGGATTTGTGCTACCTTTTGATTGTACTCACCAAATATTTTCTGATAACACATCATAAGATTAGCTTGTCCAATTGCAGCAATTGCCTGTTTTTCTTCTATCAAGGAAGGTCTATTAGCTAGATTCATAACTTTTGTCCCCACAGCAATTGCACCTGAACTTACTAGAACCACTTCTTTTCCCATATTTTTTAGATTAATTAATTCTCGAATGAATTTTTCTAATCTTCCATAATCGATCTCACCCGTCTGAACGTGTGTTAAGGAAGAAGAGCCTATTTTGATTACTATTTTTTTTCTTGTCTTTTAATTTCTCTCTAATGGTCATGTACACTCCACCTTATATCAATACATTTCAATAAATTAATATATTAAAGTCTAGTTAAACTTCTTATATTGTACATGACCTTAAAGGATTTATCAAGAAAAAACTTTTAACTACAGTGTTTATTATGAAATGCATAAATTGTACCGCATATCTCTTCAAGAGATGATTTATGATTATTAAGATCAATCTCCCAATCTTTGATGCCCTCTGATAGACCATCAAGATTATAGTGATTGATAATATCTTCTATTCTCTCATGTTCAATAGATCCTAAGGAAACCTTATCATCTGGCACAAATGGACATGGCTTAACCTTGCCAAATTCGCTAATGGTCCAGTTGTATAACCCTCCACCACAATCAAAGCAACCTCTATCTTTGTACATATTTTGATGGCATTCATCAGCTTCCCATTCCCCTATCATAATTTTATCTTCGTATTTTTTTGCTAAGACTTTTATGATATCCATCATATCGCATTTTTCCTCTTTTGTGAGACATAGGTCTTCTTGAAGTTCTTTTCCTCTTCCTGCTGGTGTTAACATACCCAAGTTGAGGTAAGTTACATTATGTTTAATAGCTAATTGAGCAAGTTCTTCTAGTTGATGCTTATTTTTCTTTGTTACTATCGTTGCAATAGCGACAGGTATCTTCTGCTTAACTAATAAATCAACCCCCTGTAATGTACCTCTAAACGAACCTTTTAGGTCAGTTATACGATCATGTTCTGTTTCTTCTATTGCATATAACGATACTTGAACCTTATTTACATGATTAAAATGATGAATATTCTCTTCATTAATTAATACACCAGATGTGGTAACAGTAGTATCAAAATGTTGTGTACAATAATCAAGAACCTCTAGAAACTGCTTATGAGCCATAGGCTCTCCACCAGTTAATTGTACTGAATGCACATGACCTGTCAGATACTTAAGTGTGTCCATTAATTTATTATAATCGAGAAAAGCATCACCATGGGTATCACAATTCATATAGCAGTGTTCACAGGCCATGATACATTTGTTAGTAAGGGTTATAGCTATGTACAGAGGTATTCTTTTACCTTTTATACCCGACTTAATTAATGTATAGGGCTCAGGTATTTCTCCTTCTTTTATGAGTTCTGGCTTACTATCAATGAATCTTTGAAGAATTTCTCTTATACCTTCATAATCATCTGAGTCTAATTCCGTTGCTATTTCTTTTATAATATCCTCTTTTTGTTTCATACCATCTAGTTTCTCTGCTATATAAACCTCAACTTCATTAATCACATAACGGTCTTGTTCCCCTAATAAAATCCCTTCATCACCTAAATAGTGTAATCTGCTACCTTTTAGTATGTGTGGGTACATTATTTTATTCATCTCCTTTTACTTCCTTGTAAAATAATGAGGAAATTGCATCATGCTCGTCCTATCTCAGACAAATTCATAACATAATTTCCTCATCCATATAGGTTTAGCAATCTCTTACTTCATTACTGGAACACTAGGTCTACAAATGAGATGTTCAGTGGATCCACACCATGGCAAAAATGCTTCTTTTGTAGCTTTATACATGAAAAATTTTGCTTTTGTCATCATATACCTCCTCCCTATTTTTTTTATGACGTCCATTACTTTTGTCATTAGTCCAGTAGTTGACGTGTTTCTGGACAACACACTACAAATGTTTGAGGAAGGCAAATGTAAAATGCAGGTTCTTTTGAAGCTTTGTAGCTAAAAAAATTTAGCCTTAGTCATTCTATAGCACCTCCTTAACTAAATGATTTAAAGGAAAATATAATGAATGTATAATACAATTTTACATTTGAGAGATACTAGTACTATACACTTTCCTTTCTACTTATATTTTATATGTAGGATATAATGGAATGAGTCTTTGATGGTATAATTAAGAGTTAAGAAGATGTCTATCATCAGAAATTGGATAACTAATTGAAATATTTATAATATAATTATACCACTTTCAGATTATTATACAATAGCTTTTATTGTCATATTTTATACATTTATATATTATGTTTTTTAAATTTTTTTAACTAAACCAAGCTAAATTTCCTTATTAATTCTTCATTAACAGTTTAGCACTTAACTTAATTTGAATATATAGGGTTCCATATCTATCCTTTTATTGTTATAATAAAGAAAGCGGCTACGTGGCATTTTCTCAGAAGAAAGTTTAGCGTAGGGAAAGTTTTGCAACAAAAGAAAAAAGAAAATTTAGAGGTGAATACTATGGATATTAAACATGCCATTAAACAACTTAATGACATTGATAGCAAGTTACATGCTATTAACCATGCACAAGCTATGATTTATTGGGATGCAGCTACTGGCGCTCCAAAAAAAACAGCGTTGAAGGAAGAGCTAAAACATTATCAATCTTAACTGGTGAATATTATCAGACCCTTGTAAACGAAACGTTTGACAGCTTATTAAAGGAATTAATAGAACATAAAGATGAACTAGATTTTATTACATTACGTAAAGCAGAAGAATTTCGTAATGAATATGATAAAATCGCTAAGATTCCTGTTGAACTATACACAGAGTATACAGCTATTCAAGCAAAAGCGAGTGTAGCTTGGGAAGAAGCAAAAGAGAAAAGTGATTTCTCTTTATTTGCTCCTCATCTTGAAAAATTGGTTGATTACAATAAAAAATTCATTGAGTTTCGAGGATTTCACAAACATCCTTATAATACCCTATTGGGTGATTATGAAAAAGACTTAACAACAGATGAATTGGATGAATTTTTTAGTGAACTAAAACATACCATCGTACCATTGGTTGCTAAAATAAATGAATCTAATGTTATGATAAATAATGACTTTACAAAAGTTAGCTATGCTATTGAAAAGCAAGAAGCCGTTAATAAAGACTTATTAAAAGTTATTGGTTTTGATATGGATTCTGGCATTATGGCTAAGAGTGTTCATCCATTTACAACAAATTTCAATCGTCATGATGTACGTATCACGACGCGTTATTTTGAGCATAATCCTTTATCAGCTATTTATAGTACCATTCACGAAGGTGGTCATGGTATATATGAACAAAACATTGGGGAAGAATTGGATTTCTCAACTCTTGGAACAGGAACATCCATGGGTATTCATGAATCACAATCCCGTTTCTTTGAAAATATTATAGGACGATCTTATCCTTTTATGGAGTATTTCTACCCTATTTTACAAAACGCTTTCCCTGAAAACTTAAAGGATATATCCTTATATGATTTCTATCTAGCTACAAATAAATCAGAGCAATCTCTTATTCGTATTGAAGCAGATGAATTAACATATTCATTACACATCATGATTCGTTATGAAATTGAGAAATTACTCCTAGAGAACAAAGTACTTGTAAAAGATTTACCAGCCTTATGGAATAAGAAATACGAAGAATATATGGGACTTGTACCTGAAAATGATGCTCAAGGCGTTCTACAGGATGTACACTGGTCAGAAGGATTATTTGGCTACTTCCCATCCTATGCCTAGGTAGTGCCTATGCATCACAATTTGTTCATGCTATGCGTAAAGAATTTGACTTATCCGAAGACCTTAAAAAAGGCGATTTTTTTCAAGAATCAATCTTTGGTTAAAAAACCATATTCATAAACATGGCTGTCTTTTAAACCCATCTGAGATCATTGAAAAAGCAACGGGTGAATCTTTTAATCCAAAGTATTATACAGACTATCTAGAAAAAAAATATAGTGAAATTTATAAATTGAAGTAATACCATTAACTTAGTAACAAGGGTCTGACGCATGAAAGCATTTATGTTACGTTTATAATGCTTTCACACGTCAGACCCTATTTTATACACAAGAAAAGAGGTTACGCCTCGTTTTCCGTAGGAAGTTTTAGTCGAAGCCGTGGTCTTATTGCCTAGTCTTCATATTATTATTAACAACTGATTCTGCAACCTTGATACCATCCATGGCAGCTGACATAATTCCACCTGCATAACCAGCACCTTCTCCACATGGATATAAACCTTGTATATTACTCATATAGTTATCATCTCTGATGATACGTATTGGTGATGACGATCTGGTTTCTACGCCTGAGAGTATGGCATCTGCTCTACTAAATCCTTGTATCTTCTTGTCAAAAGCTTGTATACCTTCCTGAATGGCTTCACAAACATAAGGTGGTAAACAATCATGTAGATTGGCCAGTTTAACTTGTTTTCCTAGGCTGGGTTTTACTTGTCCTAATGTAGTAGATGGTCTGTTTCTCATAAAATCACCTAATAATTGGATAGGCATATGATAATTACTTCCACCTGCTATATATGCTAAAGCCTCCCACTTTCTCTGAAAAGTGACACCTGCTAACACATCATCTTCTGGGAAATCCTCGGGGGTCACATTAACTAGCAAAGCACTATTAGCGTTATCTTCATTCCTTAAATAGTTACTCATACCATTCGTTACAACATGCTCTAATTCTGAGCTTGCATTAACTACATAACCTCCTGGACACATGCAAAAGGAATATACGCCACGTCCATTCTGGCAATGATGAGATAATTTATAATCGGCAACGGGTAAAGCCTTATGCTGATAATATTCTCCATATTGTCGCCTGCTTATCATGCTTTGAGGATGCTCAATACGTACACCTATAGCAAATGGCTTTTTCTCCATTGACACCTTCATATCCTTTAACATACCAAAAGTATCTCTAGCACTATGACCAATAGCCAAAACGACATTTTGTGTTTTGAGGGTTTCTGAATCGTTAATGCAAACACCTACTACAGTCTTATTTTCAATTTTAAGAGATGTCACAAGACTATCAAATCGTACTTCTCCACCTAACTCAATAATTTTTTCACGCATCTTCTTAACAACTGCACGTAGATAATCTGTGCCTATATGGGGCTTATTATCATAGAGAATTTCTGTTGGTGCTCCACATGCTACAAATTCTTCTAGCACTTTACGATTACGCATAAACTTATCTTTTACCATTGTATTCAGTTTACCATCTGAAAAAGTACCCGCTCCACCTTCACCGAACTGTACATTCGATGTGGTCGATAACTTCCCTGTCTCAAAATAATTCTGCACATCTATTACTCTCTGCTCTACATTTTGACCTCGTTCTAATAAAATAGGTCTTAGACCTTGCTCTGCTAATATAAGAGCACAAAATAGTCCTGCTGGTCCTGTACCTATAATAACTGGCTGATCATCTAGCTGGCAAGTTGAATAAGGGAATACATATTTTTTTTGGGTTTTGCTATGATGAGAGGCTTTTTTTACTATTTGCCACCATGACTTCTTCCTCTTTCACCTTCACATCAACTGTATATACGATCTTTATATCTTTTTTCTTCCGCGCATCTATTGATTTTTTTTATAATAGTATACGCTATTAATTGATTAGCTTCAATACGTAATGTCTTAAGAATCTTACTCTTAATGTCCTCTTTTTTATGATTTAAGTCAAACTTTAATTGCTGTAATCGTATCATCTTATATCCTTTCTAAACACCATCTATCACTAGCCTTGATACTACTCTAATCCACCTATCAGGACTGACTTGCAGCTACTGCAGCTACATAACCTGAACTCCAAGCCCATTGAAGATTATAACCACCACAGTCTCCATCAACATCTAGAAGTTCACCTGCATAATAGATACCTGGTATTTTTTTTGATTCCAGTGTTCTACTATCTACTTCACTGGTTTTAACGCCACCAGCTGTTACTTGAGATTGATTCCATTGATGGGTACCGTTAATATGGAGCTTAAGGGATTTTAGCCATTTAACCAGTTTTTGTCTTTCTTTTTTATTAATATCTGCAGATTTTTTATCAAGAGCTATACCTGTTTCTTTTAGTAGTACAGGTATAATACGCTTATTAAGTATACCTATAAAATTATCATGTATAGATTTATGTGGCATACCTGTAAAACGTCCGATTAATAGTTGATCCAGTTCTTCATCTGGTACATCATTCATCAAATCAAGATTTACAGAAACATGCTTCTTATTACTGATTCTATCAGATGCTATACGACTCAGTTGTAAGATGGGTGGACCTGAGATCCCATAATCTGTAAATAGTATCTCACCATATTCCTCACGTAAGACATGGTCTTTTTCATCTATAATAGTAGCCTTACCTATAATTTTCACACCTTTTAACGGTTTTAGAAAAGGAGCGTCTGATTTTAATTGAACCAAAGAAGGTATAGGTTTAATAACTGTATGTCCCATAGCTTTCGCCAACACATACCCTGATCCATTTGATCCTAAATCAGGTGTGGACTTACCACCTGTTGCTAAAATGACGCGATTGCCATAATATTTATTATCTTGTTTGGTATGAATAATAAAATGCTTATCCTGTTTGATCTCAACTACTTCTTCTTGGCAAATGACATTCACCTTTAATCTTTCCACTTCATAGCGCAAGACATCTAGTACAGATCCAGCTTGTAGTGATCTTGGATATACTTTTCCTGACTCTGTTACTGTTGGGTAGATACCCATGTTCTTGAAAAAGGACATGGTATCTGGCACATTAAATTCACCTAATATACCTTCTATAAAAGCTTCACTACTACCATGGAAATCTAGTTTAGAGCAATGAACATTAGTCATATTGCAACGTCCATTACCTGTTGCTAATATTTTCTTACCTACTCTATCTTTTCTTTCTAATAAGGTAACTTTTGCACCACGACGAGCTGCTACGACAGCTGCCATTAAGCCGGATGCACCGCCACCTATTATAATAATCTTATTTTTCGCCATCAAAAAAAACCTCACATTATATAATAAACCTATTCTATAGGATTTATTATACGAATGCAAGGCTTTCTTCTTAGGGCTTCTATTTTCCCCACATTTTTTTTTATCATACACAAGCTTTTTAAAAAAAATTGTAATCCTTTTATAAATCGTTTCTTTCTATTAGCAATAGCCACTAGAAATTCTCCTGTTTCCTCAGAAAATCGTCCTTGACTTACATTAACTAATCCCCGTATCGGCATTCCCCATAACACTACTTGCATTATTTTATTGATATGTTTATCCGTTATGGTTTGATTGATTTGTCGCTCGTAAAACCATGCAATAACAGCAACCATATATTTACCAAGGCTGTTTTTTAACATCAATGAGCCTTGAGTTCATGGTAAAATGGGATTCATCAACATCTTTAATTGGATGACCGTATAAAGACGTGAATTCAGCCACACTAATTCGCTTAATGCTATCATCCTTCGCATAATAACTAGGTAACAATTCTTTTAATTGATTTTTTCTCTTCGTTGTAGTGGGAAGCTGAGTTAACTTCTACTGAGGTTTGTAATCGAATATCCCTTGAAGAAGCTCCAATTAAGATATCAAAGATTCCTGACTCAACACACCAATCCTTTAGCTCTACATTATAATACGCAAAATCACGTTTTTTGTAATGTAATGATTACTTCCTTTGTTTCATTTGGCAGAAGACTAACTTTATGAAATGCTTTCAATTCTTTCTCAGATCTAAAAATAGACGATATTCTATCTCTTACATAAATCTGTGCAATTTCTTTTCCCTCGAAAGAGCCTGTGTTTGTCACAGTAAATTTTACTGTTAGGCTATCTGTATCTTCCATCTTTTGACGACTTATGGTTAAATGATCATACTCAAAAGTTGTATAACTCAGCCCATATCCAAAAGGGTAAAGAACGTCTACGCAAGCCGTATCGTAGTAACGATAGCCAATATAGATGCCTTCTCTATACTGAACCTGTTGGGTAGCATTAGAAAAAATTATTGTAAGTAGGGCAATCCTTTAGTCTTAAAGGAAATGTCTCTGCAAGTTTACCACATGGATTAATATCACCATATAATAGCTTGGCAACTGCATACCCACCCCCCCCTTGACCAGATAAATAACTTTCCACAATGGCTTTCACTTGATTTACCCAAGGCATCTCAACGGGACTGCCGTTAAACAATATAATAATAATATTCTTATTAACCTTCCTTACTTCAAGTATTAATTTGTTATGAGACTCTGGTAATGCCATGTCCTCTCGATCGAATCCCTCTGACTCATAACTGTCAGGAAGACCAACAAATAGAAGGGCAATATCCGATGCACGAGCCACTTCTATAGCTTCTTCGAATAACTTACTATTGGATAGGTGATTGTTGACATCATAGCCTTTAGCATACTTCACATTAGAAGCTCCCGTTATATGGACAATCTGATCATAAGCATTGTCCAGTCGCGTTGGTTTGACATGTGAACTTCCTATCCCTTGACATCTAGGTTTCTTAGCATATTCACCTATAATAGCTATTTTACTGTGTTTAGATAAAGGCAATATATTATCCTCATTTTTAAGTAACACCATGGATTCACAGGCAATATGTCTAGCTATTTGGTGATGATCTTTTTTCAATATATGTATCATAACAATTGTTAAAAAATAGCAGCTTATAGCTTTTAAGTATACGTGTAACCGTTTCATCTAATATATGTTCTTCTAAATATCTTTTTCTAATAGCCGTCATAATTTTCTTGTCATTTTTACCACCACTTGATGGCATTTCAATATCCGTACCGGCAATTAATCCTTTGACCCGATCATTAATAGCTCCCCAGTCCGTGATTATAATACCTTCAAACCCCCATTCATCTCTTAATATGTCTTTTAGAAGGTATTGGCTCTCACAAACGTATTCGCCATTGACTAAATTATAAGAACTTAAAACTGACCAAGGATCCGACGTTTTCACTACCTTTTCAAAAGCTGGTAAGTATATTTCTCGAAGGGTACGTTCATCAATGATTGTATCTAATGTCATTCTGTTTTTCTCTTGATTGTTTGCTACGAAGTGTCTTAGACATGCACCAACATGGTTGCTCTGAATTCCTTGAACAAATGCAGATGCCAATTCTCCAGTAAGATATGGGTCTTCCGAATAGTATTCATAATTACGGCCGCACAGAGGTGATCTTTTTATATTTACACCTGGACCTAACAAAACTGATACATGTTCAGTTTGACATTCTCTACCTATGTAGTCTCCCATAAGATAGAGCAGCTCTTTATCAAAGCTACATGCGACTGTACTTGCAGTTGGGTAACATGTGGACTTAATTGATTCTCTAATGCCAAATGGGTCAAGTAAATCAACTTGTCTTCTTAAACCATGTGAACCGTCACTCATTATAATTGATGGTATCCCTAACCGATCAATATCTTGTGTCGCCCAAAAATTTTTCCCTGAACATAAGCTAGCCTTTTCATCAAGTGTCATAGCTTGCATCAGCTTTTCAATATTGCTACTTACACTGTTTTTTTTCCATACCCTAATCCCTCCACTATGCAGGTTTAAGTGTAGTCAAATATTGATTAGCTTCTGTCCATGTTTCTCTATTCTGTTTTATAAGTTTATCATATTTAATTATTGATGTAAAGACGGGCACCAACACGGAATGCTAGTAATTTCATCACGTTAAGATAACATTATAGATAGAAAGTATCTTTATATACTTAAAAAAAGTTGTCGCATCTAACCATATTATAGTCCATGCGACAACTTTATTATTTACGAACAGAAATACATTAACTCGTGTAATTCTCTAGTAATTGAATGAGTTCTAACTCACCTTTGACTTTAATGCCATCACGAAGCTTTTTTCATCACTTCTTCGTCTAATCCCGTCATAGGTGCGTCAATGACTTTTCTCAAATATTTTTCCAATAAGTTATTTAACTGTTCTTGCTTTAACCCCTCACGATAAGCTTCATCCTTCATATAGTCATAGAAGATACCCATCATACCATTGTATTCACGAAGAATATACTCCCCGCTCTCGTTTAACTTATAGAGGTTGTGTAGCTTCTTAAGTCTATCTATGAGTTCTTCTTCACCATATACAATAACGCCTTCTTTTAATTTTTCTTGTTCTTCCCATGCCAAACCATTAACAGGTATATCTATCGTATCTCGTAAATAATCATCCAGCTTAATGTCTTCACCATCATCTCGATAATCATTAAACACACCTATGCTCTTATTATGGGTGCGTATAATATAATACTTATTGGAATGCCCATCAATCATCCGTCTCAAAATAACCTTCTCTGATGAAAAAGCCATAAGTTGGAATTCTGGATAGAACTCTTCCACTTGTTCCCTTGTTAGATTTAACATATAGTATGGTGGTTCCATATCTTTTTCAATTTCTAGTTTGTCATCTTCCAAATAATAATTTTGATATTCTATACGGGTAGACGACATAATTTTGGGTTCGTCTATAGTATCTGCTGATACCACATCATCATTATTCTTGCTGCTAGCTATAGGTTCAATTCCTGTAATCTCTGGTTGATTTGTTTCTTCTAATTGATTTATATCTTGCTCTTTTTCCTGAGCCGTGTTATCTTTTTCTACTTGACCATCAACTTTATTGATTAACTTGTCAGCCACAACATTATCTTTTGGAACAGTATCGCCTTGTGTGGTGTAATCTACTTTATTATCCTTTTGCTTATCCGTTACTTTGTCCAATTTCATGTTTCTAATAAGCAATTGGGATATAACGATACCCGCTACGAGTAAAAAAACAAATGCTTAAGATAGCTAATTTATTCCTATTTCTAGCTTGATATCTACTTCTCATCAAAATCACTCCTTACGAGTAGTTTTGGTATAAGTATTTACCAATGAATAAATTTTTATACACACTTAAACATTTTTTATTGTATTTCTCATATTTTGCGTCATGACTTTGCTTGCTTGCAAGGACAAAGTCACAGCAAGGGTGGGAAAATTCTTTTCACACTTATTTACTGCATTAATCGTACTTTTGTTAAAAGTGTTACTAGTTTATCACCTTTTGGCATAGCTTGTAATTCTGTTTTATTAACACCTTTCAACTTGATAAGAGCCACTAAATAAGTTGATGCACCTATAAGTATAGCTGTTAGGGTAGCAAGTGTATTACTTCCTGAAACAAATAAAACAGCTGTATAAGCAATATGACATAGGCCACCCATTATGAGGGCTGATATAGCAGGTATAACATACGTTTTCTTAATATCAAATTGTATATGGGTATATTTCTTAATAGCTGACATATTAAAATATGCCGATGAAAAGGCAAATATAATATTAGTAATGACAGCTCCATACAAATTAGTATCAAAAGCATAAAGTAATATACCATTAAAAAATCATCTTGATAACAAGCGATTTTAGAGAGCTAATAACTGGCACCTTCAACCGATCAATACCTTGCAAAACACCAATGGATATAGTAGATAAGGCAAAAAATACAACTGAGATAGATCCTATCTGTAATAATTGTACACTTAACTCTAAATTAGTATTGTTAAATAACATCCTAATGATTGGATTAGCCAAAACAAAAATCCCTACACATGCAGGAATAGCTATAAACATGGTAAAGCGAATAGCTAAGTTAATTTTCTTAACAAGTTGCTGGCGATCCTTTAAAACCAAGGAAGTCGTTATACTCGGAATAGTTGCAGCTGCCAATGCTGATGCAATGGATATTGGTAATGTAATAATAATTTTGTACTTACCCGACAGTACACCATACATTGTATCCGCTGCTTTTTGAGTGTATTCATGAAAGCGAAATGCATCATTAATCATGATCATATCTAAAAAATTTGTTAAATGAAAAGTAGCTGACCCAATAACAATAGGAACTGCAGTCATTAAAATAAGTTTACTTATATTCATATAGGAAACATCAAGATTAATATGTTTGTCTTTTCGCACACGTTTCATAAATACTTTTCGTGAAAGCACATAAATAGCTACGAGGGTTAATAAGCCAGCAAAAGCACCTATACCAGTACCTAGAGTACCACCTGCTGCTCCATGTTCAATACCCTCCTTAATAAGAATACTTGCCATAACAATACTAAATATTGCATTAAATAATTGCTCAATAACTTGGGATATAGCTGTTGGTATCATGGTATTCATACCTTGGAAATATCCTCTTAAAACGGCCATAAATGAAAATATGAGTAATGTTGGTGATAAGGCTCTAATTGCATAAACTGAATTTTCACTATAGACTAATTTTGCCAAAAACTCTGCACCAAAGTACATGAATCCAGATGAAATTACACCAATTATACATGCGATAACCATCGATGATATAAATACTTTATGAGCTTCTTTATATTTTTTAACAGCCATTCTAGCTGAAATAATTTTTGCAACAGCTGATGGTAAACCATAAGATGATATAATCAAGGCAAATGAATAGATTTCAAATGCTTTACCATAATAGCCCTGGCCCTCATCCCCTATTATATTTAATAAAGGTATCCGATAAGCAAACCCCATTAACCTAACAATGATACCTGCAAGAGCTAGTATAGCCCCTTGTACTGCCAAATTACTTCCACGCTTTTTCTTACTTTGCGTTACATTATCCATCTTTACACCTCAAAATGTGTTATGTATCTATTTATACATAATCCCTAATCTATATTTATTGTACTTAGCTACCTATCCCCCCCCAATAATTCTGCTGTTAGCTAATACAATTTTCTCTATCTTTATTCAATAAAAGTCTATTCTATTTTATACTATAATTTAACATTTTTTCAAATTAACTTTACATAAGATTTCATGATATATGTCAAAATAATAGAAACATCATCTCATTATAGGTTTCATCCAATAAAATATATACTTCCCTATACCACAACAAAAGCTACTAAATATCTTCAAGATTAATGGTTATTCCACCAAAGTAAGAATGACTAAATTTACTACAAGATATCGTTATCCAAAGAACGTTGACAACTATATTGTAGTAAAAGTCATACTAAACTACTTTTTGTGGATTAACCATTATATATTCTTGACTAATTTAGTAGCTTTTATATCTAATCCTATTATAATTACTTAAGAACGGCTTAGATATTACTTCATATTCTGTTTACAAAACATCCTTGTTTTAGGAACTCTTGCAAATAGGTTATATGAAGTTATATCAACGTTTCCTTAACGGTCAAGTAAATCTCCCTTTGTAAAACTTAAAGGCAATAAATCTTCTATGGAATATTCCTTTGTCTCTCCAGCATGGTTAGCAAGAATAATCTTCCCTTTTGGCATTAATTCTGCCAACACTTGTCGACAAATACCACAAGGAGGTGTGAAATCATCCGCCGAACTCACAACTGCTATGGCTTCAAAATCACGGTCACCTTCTGAAATAGCCTTAAACAAAGCTGTTCTTTCTGCACAATTTGTAGCACCATAGGATGCATTTTCAACATTACATCCTGTATATACTTTGCCACCCTTTGTTACGACAGCAGCTCCTACTTGAAAGTTAGAATACGGTACATAAGCAAATTCCTTAGCTTTCATAGCCTCTTTAACGAGTTCACTATTTTTCATTCCTATCAAATCCTTTCATCATATCTCCTTTGAGATATGGGTCATTCATTAATATCTAGAAACTTACTGTACTCTATTTTTATTATTTTGTAAAGGACAGTTTACCTTTTCTATTAGATGGAAATACTGAAACCCATGTTTTACCTTTGTTTAACTTTATTTCCTCGCCACTTTCATTATAATATAGTGTTGGATCATAATGAGATTTTTTTTTCCCAAGTAATTTTTTACTACTTTTCCGTTAGTTATGTAATAACCATCACCAGTTGTAATAAGTTTCATATCCATACATCCATAACGGTCGCCTTTTATGGTCCATATATTCGCTAATTGTATAACAATATTTTTGAATTTTAGTTGTTCACCTGTTTCTCGATCAATATGTTCTTTGCCAAACTGAAATCTGTAATAAAGCTTATCATCGCTATTGTATTCAAACCAAGGCTTAACCTTGTACTGAGAATAATCTAAATCAATATAGGTAGCTTCTTCCCCAGCAGCTAATTCTACTTCTTCATCAGCAAACTTGAATTTTGCTACAAAATCTTCTTTACTCTCTTTTCTATAACCAACAGTATCCCAGGTTTTCATTAACCGATCAAAACTTGTATATGTACTATGAGGACGTTTTCTCGACTTATCTTGGAATGTCATCATGGCATCTAAGCCAGACAAACCATCAATGTTAGGTGAATTCCATTCACTGAACTTTGCTTTTGCATAAGTACTTTTGCCATAGTGATTATAGATAGCATCGTGATCAAAAGCGAAATCTAAATAATAGTGGCGTGCACTTCTAACTGGACCAATCTTCTCAGCATCGAAATCTCTAAAGATGGCAAATAAGCGGGTAATACCACCTTCTACAATAGTCTCATAAATAATATCTGCTTGCGCGATACCACTCTGAGGCATGGCTAAACTATGATTATTAATCATAATACCTGTAGGGCGACGATTAGCTGCTTCTTCGCTAATCCATAGACCAGTTAAGGAATTAATCTGTTCACCCTCATGGGTATTTGCAATTACTGCCTCTTCTTCTATCTCTTTTCAGTAGGTGTATCTGTGACTATGATATCATCTACTTCTTCTTCAGCTTCATTATCTTTATCACCAGTTTCAACTCCAGGGTCTTCCGTATTGGCTGGCGCTTTGTCTTTTTTTTACATCCAGTTATGGTAATCATCGTTAGTAGGACAACCACTAAAATTGTTTTGAGCATTACTTGATGTCTCGCTTTATTCATTTCATTATCTATCCCTTCGTCGTTTGTTTATCTTCTAATTCATAATACATTCCTCTTAATGATTGTATCTATAAGTTAGATGAAGATTAGATCTTGCAAATTGTTATATTCTACATATGGTTTTACTTTTGACACTTTTACCGCATATATAACTGAGCAATTCTTGGTAAAAATATAATACAACCAATTATAACTGCCCCCATAGCAGCAATCAAAGTAGCTCCTGCCGCAATGTCTTTTGCATATTTGGCTAATTCACTGTATCGATTACCACATGCTAAATCTACAGTATATTCAATAGCCGTATTCAGAAGCTCAGTAATGATAACAATCATAACAGTGATAATAAGTACCAAATATTCTTGTTGACTTAACTTAAAATACCAAGCCAATAGCATAACAATAGCCATAGCTAATACATGCAATTTAAAATTTCTTTCTGTTTTAAATGCTTGAAAAATCCCACGGAAAGCACATCTAAAACTGTCTGTTAAGTGCCTATTTTTCATCGCTTAAGACCTACTTTGTTTAATATTTGCTCCTGTTTTTGGTTCATGATGTTCTCTTCTTCTATCATCATATGATCATACCCCATAAGATGCAACATGCTATGAGCTGTCAAGAAGCCTACTTCCCTTTCTAGGGAATGTCCAAACTGGTCTGCCTGTTCGATAACCTTATCCATAGATATCATAATATCACCTAACATGAACTCCCCTGTGTCAAGATCAAAATACTCATCCGATTCCTCGTCAACTTCTTCAAAGTTGCCAGGTTGTTCAAATTGGACCATAGGAAAAGATAATACATCTGTTGGTTTATCCATATTTCTAAACTCTTGATTAATCGTTTGAATGCCTTTGTTGTCTGTTATGGTAACGCTAATTTCTGTTTCATAAGGACATCCTTCTTGATTAAGTGATGCCTCAATAACCTCAGCAATTAAGGTTTCATAATCCTTCTTAAAGGTTTGTCCAATCTCATTATTGATGATTATCGACAATGGTGTCGCCTCCTACTTTGTTGTCTGGATATTTAACGCGTTCATGGTACAGTCCATTATACACCTTCATGAAGGAATTGCCAATAATAGGTATCTCTTTAAATTTCAAATTACATTCATTTAATTGACCTTCTTCAAATTTATTATTTATAATCTCATGGATGCATTTTTCAATATTGGTTAGATGACGATCTGTCTCTGGAAGAGCTCTAACATAGGCCTCCACACAATCAGCTAGCATAATAATGGCAGCTTCATTGGTCTGGGGCTTAGGTCCATCATATTTAAAAGCTTCTTCATCCACAGTACCATCATTATTATTAAGAGCTTTGTGATAAAAATACTTAACCACTGTATCACCTTGATGTTCCTTGATTATATGCCGAACTGCTTTTGGAAGATGATGGTCTGTAGCTAATTTCACACCATACTCCACATGGCTAATAATTATTTTAGCGCTGTTTTCTGGATCCAGTTCTTCATGTGGGTTATATCCATCTTGATTTTCTGCAAAATACATAGGGTCTTTTAATTTACCTATATCATGATAGATAGCACCTGTTCTAGCTAATAATGCATTAGCACCAATATCATTGGCTGCTGTTTGTGCTAAGTTGGAAACCATTTGACTATGATGATATGTACCGGGTGCTTCTAATAATAATCTTTGAATGAGCTTCTGGTCAGAATTGGTAAGTTCTAATAGCTTAAGGGGTGTTGCTACATCAAATAAAGTTTCAAATAATGGTAAGCTTCCTATTGTAATAATAACCGAAAATACGGAGTTTAAAACACTATATAATACATCTGCCACTTGCAAATGTGATAAGTCGCCAAATCGATATAAGTGAATCAGTAGAATCAATACAATATTCATACCTACAAGATAACCAGATACGAATACAATCATATTCCTTTTTTTCGCTTGTGTAATAATCATACAAGCTAAGGTTCCTGAAACAATGAAAAACATTAAAAATAACAAATCGCTACCACTTACCAATTGAGCTAATAGTGTTAAGATTAAATTCGTCATAATACCAAGGCGGTTATCAATCATTATTGCTATTAGCATACCTGCAATAGGTATTGGAATTAATAAATAATGTAAGCTACTCATTGCTACTGTGGTAATCATAAGCAATATATAAATGCTTATAAATAACACTAACTTGTTCCTTTGCTTTAAAAGTTCTTTATGGAAAAGATAAATATATAGATATAATAATCCTAAAAGCAACACACCGAAACAAGCTACTGGAATCTGATAGACGATGGATTTGCCTCTTAAAGCAATTATGAGTGTTCCAATTGTTACGATAATTGTAAGGATTGCTAATACCCATGTTAACATACTTATTTGGATTCTACTGTTTTCTTTTGTCGACACTTAAGTCCCCTCCTAATTATCTTTTGTTTTTTTTCTTATTTTCATAATGTTCGTAGGCGTTAATGATTTTCATTACTAATGGATGCCTCACCACATCATTACTTGTTAAGTTAGCAATACCAATGTCTTTGATGTTTTTTTTAAGAACTCTAGAAGCTACCTCTAAACCAGATTGATGTCCAGAAGGTAAGTCTTTCTGGGTTACATCACCAGTGATCACAGCTTTAGAGTTAAACCCGATTCTAGTAAGGAACATTTTCATCTGAGCTGGTGTGGTATTTTGTGCTTCATCAAGAACAATAAAACAGTTATCCAAGGTTCTTCCACGCATATAGGCTAACGGTGCTACCTCAATAAGACCTTTTTCCATGTTTTTAAGAAATGATTCAGCTCCCATAATTTCATAGAGAGCATCGTATAATGGTCTTAGATATGGATCAATTTTACTTTGCAAGTCACCTGGTAAAAAAGCCTAATTTTTCTCCAGCTTCTATAGCAGGTCTCGTGAGTATAATACGATTAACTTCATTATTCTTAAAAGCCGTGATTGCTTTGGCCATAGCTAGATAGGTTTTTCCAGTTCCTGCTGGTCCTATACCAAAAACAATCATTTTATCTCGCATTAAATCAATGTACTTTTTTCTGACCTAGTGTTTTAGGTCTAATTTGTTTTCCGTTTGGCGTAACGCAAACTAAATCATTATTTAATTGACTGATTTTCTCTTCTTTTTTCGTTTTACCTAGGGATAGCGTGTAATTCACATTTTGCTCTGTCACTTCGATACCCTTATTTGCTGTATCAATGAGTTGCTTGAGCACACGAGTTGCTGTGTCTACATTGTGATTTTCTCCTACTATCTTCACTTCATTGTCTCGATTAACAATCTGCACATCTAATTTATCTTCAATGATTTTCACATTCTGATCATATTGTCCAAATACACTAACAATAATATCATGTGGAATCTGGATTATCTTCTCTAAAATATTCTTCATACTGTTGCCTCCGTTTATTTTCTTCAAAGTATTTTTTCTCGCCAATTTTTTCGATAAGTACAATGATACCATCTGCTACGACTTTATGAGTTAATGTATCGATCTTAATATCTTGACTCATGATTTGTTTATCAGAATCTGTTAACTCTTCTATAAAGCGGTTGATGTTACCTTGGATTATGTTCAATGCTTCATCTTCTGTGTACGTTTTTTCAATGACATTGTATTCCTTATAGGAAGCTGTATCAAAACGAACAGGCAAATAAAAGTTATCAAACAAACAAACTTCTTTGCTCGTATATATTTTATCATAATCTCTATATTTAATTCTAGGCTTAAATACATTTATTTTATAATTTAATATATTTATTGATAAATCTTTCTTTCTTTTGTTTGTATATACCTTCTCTAGATACTTAAGGTCTAATTCATCATGATACTCATAAACGGATTTAATAAGAATATCCGCATCAGCATGTGCAAACTCTATAGCTTTGATCTCATCTAGTTCTTTAATCTCTAAAGTACCGGATACAAGCACATCCCCTTTTTTCTACTACATCTCCTTTAACCACATTAGGCGTACCTGTGCGTGTTATAATGGACATGACAATACCTTTTTTTATCTGCTACAATATCGCAAGGTTTACCCAAGTCTTCTATAGGAATGTTAAATCGACCCTCTTCGATACGAACCACTAACCTTGTCCCTTTCATCTCACAAGTTACCCAATTCATATAACCATATTCTTTTAACAGCATTTTCTCAAGTTCGCTGCAGCTAACATCTTTTTTCCACATACCAACATAGTGGGTCTGTTCTTTTAGAAAACGTGTTAATTGAATATCCGTATACATGGTGTTGCCTTCAAAATCAATTTTCCATATAAAAAGCGATAAGAAAAAGACTATTGCCATACAAATGATAATGCCCAATAGGAATATCCTTCTCTTTCTAAAAATAAGAAATTGAAAGGGCAAACCTATTTTCTTGGTTATTCTCACCTTACACCCTGTTTTCTTAACCAGTGGTCGAATGGTCATAAATCCTTTGGAGCTCATACATAGATTAAATCCATTATTGGCATGGGTTACATTCCATACATATATCCCCTTATTAGCACACAGGTTTATAAATCGTTCAGGTGAAAAGCCACTTACATTTATAATAACATAGCCCCTCATATATTTCCATAATTCAAGAAGCAAATGTCACCCTTCTTCCATTATATTATTGTCGTTAAACTCTTAACTTATATTAGATTCTCTAATTTTATATGTTGAATGTGTCCTGTTACCTTAATCTCGTCATCTGTTAAATATGTAATTAAAAAATTTATTACCCTCAAGTTCCACAAAACCGTGTTTGGTTTTTATCTTCAGTCTATGTTCATCATATTCTACTATACCTTTATAATTTTCTACCATCATTTCTCTTTTTCCAGTGAGCGTTATAATGGATTCACCAAGAGCTACATCTCTTGGCACTTCTAATATTTCTGCAAGATGAAATTTCTTATCGTTTATTTTCTCTTTTTTTTGAGTTGTTGTTTTTTCTTTTTTCTATTAATCGCTAACCATTCCTCTCGCCAGATCCTAAGCTCATTAAAACCTTATTCTCCTCCTTTATACATAAATATGACATATTGATATCTATTATTCTTCCTATATGCTGTTGGTATATAAAAAGGCATTAAAAAAAAGCGACTACGTCGCTTAAAGTTTCAGGCAAGAAAAGAGGCTACGCCTCGTCTTCCCTAGGAAGTTTTAGTCGTTAGGAAAGTTTCCTTAGCGCATATGCTAAATTGAGAACGTTCCTGTAAGGTAAAATAGAAAGTAGAACTTTCTATTAGAAAAGCTGTTGATAAATCAACAGCTTTATTTTAAGATATTCCTAATCAATTCACTTACCTTTTTTTTATTATCTGCTCGTCCTTGAACCTTTGGAATAATTGTTGACATTACTTTACCCATATCTTTCATAGATTCAGCACCAACATATTCAATCGCTTCTTGAACGATTCCAGCTAATTCTTCATCTGATAATTGTTCAGGTAAATAAGCCATAAGAACTTCAATTTCTTTTTTCAAGTCCTCTACCATGTCCATTCGTCCACTTTTCTCAAACTCAGGAAGACTAGATTTTCTTTTCTTCACTTGACTCGCAATGATTTGAATAACAGCATCTTCTGTTAATTCTATCTGCTTGTCCTTTTCTTCTTGAAGAATAGCTGAACGAACTAATTGAATGGTGTTTTTACGTAAAGCATCCTTTTCTTTCATTGCAGTTTTCATATCCTGCAACAATTGAATTTTTAATGCCATAAATCATCATCCTCAATTAGAATTTGCGTTTTCTCGCAGCTTCTGATTTCTTTTTACGTTTTACACTTGGTTTTTCATAATGTTCTCTTTTACGAATTTCTTGCATAATCCCCGCTTTTGCACAGCTTCTCTTGAATCTTCTGAGCGCGCTATCTAGGGTTTCATTATCTTTAATAACAATGTTTGACATAGCCAACTCCTACCTCCCTCCAGTTGTAATTTGTGCCTACCACAACTCTTGGGGTGTTAATTATCTAGCACTATATTTGATTATAACATATTCTAGCGATACGTCAATATTTTTTTGATGAAGTGAGCAATTTTTTTCGTTTTAGGCACCATAAAAAAATAAACCAGTCCATTTACGAAATAATTTTGATTAGTTTCTAGGCATCTGATTGTGCATATTGTACGTATGTAAGCAACTAGATAACGACGGTAATATTTAAGAGGACGATTAAAATGGCTCGTATATTTTTTTTATAGTGCTCTATTTGGCTAATCGAATCTAATACTGTATCTATAATCTTCATATTCATAGTCACTTGTCGTATAATTTAGTAGATGTTTATACGCATAATCTTTTGTGAATGTCAGCCGCCCAAGACTATAATCACCTAATTCAATATCAAATGCTGATGTATGATCAAGCACCTCATCTACGGGCAGTATAATAAGTTTTTCTGGATCTCTGAAGGTACATGTAGGCATAAACGAGATACCTGTAAACTGAGGCTTGTGATTGTCAATTTTCCGAAATTTAAAATCCAATATGACGCCGATATCTGTTTGCGAAGGATATTCTCTGGTATAGCGCTGAGAAGATATAAAATTACCAAGTGAATAAATCACTAACCCTTACGGGTACTACCATCATCGTTTTTAATATCTCTTATTTCAAAAGGTTGCAACACATGTGGGTGGCTACCTAATATAATATCTGCACCTGCTTCAAAAAGTCTATCTGCCATCTTCTTTTGGTGCACATTAGGGTAGTCAAAATATTCATTACCAAAATGGACAGACACAACTACAAAATCCGTTTCTGATAGTCTAGCTTCTCTCACTCTATCTAACATAGCTTGTATCTTGACTTCACTATACATATCCAACGTGTTAATTAAATAGGGCTGATCTATGGGTACTTCAAAACCATTCGTGCCATATGTGTAGGATAAAAATGCAAAATCAATCCCATTAATTGTTTTTCTAAACAACCCATCTGCTTCTTCCCTACTACGATACGTACCCACATGATCGATACCTTGTTCATCTAAATAATCCAGTGTCTTAAGGGCACCTTCATGATGACTATCCAAAGCATGATTATTAGCTGTTGAAACCATGTCAAATCCAGCGTCTTTCAAATTCTTAGCTAATATTTCAGGTGTATTAAAACAAGGAAATCCGACGTATCCTTTATAAGCATTCTCAGCTATTAAAACACGTCCATTATTTCTTCCAGCCAGGGTTGTTTCCAGATTACCAATAACATAGTCTGAACGTTGTAGGTATTTTTCTACATACTGAAATGTATCCGTAAAGTCAAAGCTATCTGTTGTTTCGTTATATCCACGCCACAATTGCCATTTGTGAAAAATAATATCTCCTACCGCTGAAATGGTTACTTCCTTAATATCGTGATTGACTAACGCTTCGTCTTGCTTCACAATACTTTGTGGTTGCTGATTGAATGTTTCTACATGATTATGATCAGGATAAACAGCATTGAACTGTTTTCCACACCCTGTACATACCCCTATCATCATAAGTATTATTATCCATAGCTTTCTTATCATCTTTATCCCTTCATTCTGTGTTACATAAGTTTTATGAAAATAGCCTAGTATACATCCATCTATCATACTAGGCTATCTTTATCTTATTATATGAGATTTATTCCCTTATATCAAATACAAATGTTTACCTGATCAGGTAACAATCCCATTTATTTATTAAGTTGATCTTTTAATACTTCTTTTGCTTTTTGTAATGCTTCATCAATTTTATCTGGATTCTTACCACCAGCTTGTGCCATATTAGGACGACCTCCGCCGCCTCCACCTACTACACTAGCTACTTCTCGAATCAGATTACCTGCGTGAGCACCTTCTTTAATAGCATGATCTGTTGCCATAGTCATTAAATTAACTTTTCCGCCATTAGCTGTCATGAGTAAAATAACACCTTCGCCTAACTTCTGTTTTAAACTATCGCCAAGATTTCTTAGACCATTCATATCCACATCAGTTATTTTTGCACCTAAGAATTTCACTCCAGCTATATCTATAACTTGATTTAACAGGTCATCTGCTGCACCTTTTGATAACTTAGCTAATAATTGCTCATTTTCTTGTTTAGCTTTCTTATTATCTGCTAATAATTGCTCAGCACGCTTAACTAACATGGTAGGTTCAGCTTTTAATAATTGAGCAAGTTCTTTTATTAAGCCTTCTAGTTCTTTATAATACGCAATTGCTTGATCAGATGTTAATGCTTCTATTCTTCTGACTCCTGCAGCTACTCCTGTTTCTGATATAATCTTGAATGTTCCAGCTTCTGATGTATTAGATAGATGTGTACCTCCACATAACTCAACACTATAGTCGCCCATGTTAACAACTCTTACTTTCGAACCATATTTCTCACCAAATAATGCCATAGCACCCATTTTCTTGGCTTCATCAATGGTCATTTCCTGGGTTGTTATCTCAAGACCTTCCATTATCTTAGCATTCACTTCGTCTTCTACTTGCTTTAATTCTTGTTCGGTCATACCTTGGAAATGCGTAAAGTCAAAACGTAATTTCTCATCCGTAACATGTGAACCTGCCTGCTCTACATGATTACCAAGAACATTTGTTAATGCTTTTTGTAATAAGTGTGTCGTACTATGGTTCTTGCCTGTAGCTCGACGCTGGCTATCATCTACTTCTAATGTAGCCTCTTGGGAAACTTCCAACTTACCATCAATAACCTGGCCTATATGACCAATTTTGTTACCTATCAATTTCACAACATCTTCTACCTTGAACTTACCTGTCTCAGTTACAATATATCCTGTATCAGCAGCTTGACCACCACTTGTAGCATAGAAAGGTGTCTCTGGTACGAAAATTGTACCTTTATGACCTTTTTCTAATGTATCTGCAATCTCATCTTCAGTAGTTAATATACGAATAGGTGATGTATGCGTTAACTTATCATAACCAACAAATACGGATGTCATACTTGGATCTAACTTATTATAGACAGTCTCAGCTGAACCCATGTAATTGCTCTCTGCACGAGCCTCTCTTGCACGTGTTCTTTGCTTATCCATTTCATCATTGAATCCAGTTTCATCTACGGTTAGGTTCTTCTCTTCAAGAATCTCTTTTGTAAGATCAATTGGGAATCCATAGGTATCGTAGAGCTTAAATACACGATCACCTGTTAATTCTTTCTTGCCTTCTGTCTGCATTTCTTCCATATAGACTTTCAAAATGCCAAGCCCCTGATCAATGGTCTCATTAAAACGATCTTCTTCAACTGTAATAATCTTAGTTATATAATCTTTCTTTTCTTGTAGTTCTGGGTACGCATCCTTAGACACTTCAATGACTGTTTCACATAATTGAGCTAAGAATTTGCCTTTCATTCCTAATAACTTACCATGTCTTGCAGCTCTTCTTAGAAGTCTTCTAAGTACGTATCCTCTACCTTCGTTAGATGGCAAAATACCATCAGATGTCATAAATGTTACTGAACGAATATGGTCTGTAATAAGACGTATTGAAATATCACTGACTGGGTCTGCATTGTACGTAACCCCTGCCATGGTACAGGCCTTTTGTAACAGTGCTTGAATCGTATCTACATCAAATATAGAGTCCACTTCTTGCATCATTAAGGCAAGTCTCTCAAGACCCATTCCTGTATCAATATTAGGGAAATCAAGAGGAAGGTATTCTCCATCTTCTGTTTTTTCAAATTGTGTGAATACAAGGTTCCAGAACTCCATATAACGATCACAGTCACAACCAACTTGACAATTTGGAGAATCACAACCGTATTCTTCACCTCTATCATAATGAATTTCTGAACATGGACCACATGGACCCGTTCCATGCTCCCAAAAATTATCTTCCTTACCTAATCGTACAATTCTTTCTTTTGGAAGACCAATGTCTTCATGCCAGATCTTTTCAGCTTCGTCATCATCAAGATAAACGGATACATAGAGGTGTTCCTCAGGTATTTCCAGTACTTTTGTTACGAATTCCCATCCCCATGCAATCGCTTCTTTCTTAAAATAATCACCAAATGAAAAGTTGCCAAGCATTTCAAAGAAAGTACCGTGTCTTTGAGTCTTACCTACATTTTCAATGTCACCCGTACGAATACACTTTTGACATGTTGTTACTCTTTTACTAGGCGGTATCTCTTGTCCTGTAAAATATGGTTTTAGTGGCGTCATTCCCGCATTAATTAACAACAAACTGTTGTCATTCTTAGGAACTAATGGAAAACTGTTCATTTTAAGATGCTCTTTACTCTCAAAGAATTCAAGATACATTTTTCTAAGCTCGTTTAATCCGTACTTCTTCATATCTATTCCTCCATTTTGTTTATACATAGTCAAGAAAATTGTTTTTCTATTATCAACACGAAAAGTAACCACGTTAATTTCAAGGATATAGAAGTAGAATCTTCTTATATTATAAAAAAAAAATCCTCGTCATAGCGAGGTATATAATTCTCTTTTTAAAATTATAATGTTATGCACATATTTTGTCAATACATACCTACTATAATTTTCTAGTAGAGCTTTATTTCATAGTCTTCTTGTATTTATCTCTGAGTGAACTTCTTACTTCCTCAGATAAGCTGTGCCACCGTACATTCTGTATTGCACCTTCTAATGCATACAATTTGTTATAACAAGTATCCCCATCTACGTTTAGCCTAATGATAGCATCTATACTGCCTATTTCTCGCAAATCATCTGGTGTATTTATACCAACAGATTCTAGCTCCGATTCAAGTGTTTTACCTATGTTAGGTAAATTGGATAATTTCAATACTTTCATCTCCTTATCGTTCAAATTGTCATACACCATGTATTTCAGAGAATTGCATTATTACGGTCAATTGTGTTCAACATAACATGTTAAACACAACTGCATTAATTCTTTTTATGTAAAGTATTGAAATCCCTAATATTGCAATTCTCTCATTTTATATATTGAGTATAAAAGTCATATCTTATACAATTACTCATGTTTTATAAAATATGGGACGCCTATCTGCTATAGAACAAAATAGACAACAACGCCAATGATACCCATGACACCGTATGTGATAGGTTGTATAGCATTGTATTTTGAATCGTCTATTCTTTTTAAGACGGGCATTAATTTCTTCCTGAATCTAAAGGCCTTTTTGATGTTCATCCCACTAGAAATAGCTACTTTTGTACGACTATCTCCTACTGTTTTAGTCAGTTTAATTTTTGTTCCATCTTCTAATTTATAGATGCAAAAGTTATTGTTTTTTATGGGTTTTATCATTTTTAATTCTGAGCAGCCTTGCACCTTGTTACATACAGTATCATAATCTTTCCATACATAGGATGCAATCCCACCTATTGCTAGAGGAAGAATAGTAAAAAGTGGTACGATGATAATGGCGCTAATTAGGATGATTGGCCATTGTTCCAATCCTCCATCAACAAGTGGACGAATGACAATAGCTGACACAATGATATAAAGAGAGAAATCAAAGACTTCTACATTGTGCTTATTACGATGTACATAATAAGATAAAACTGAGTTAATAATAAGTGCTACTCCAAAAACGAGTAATAAACTTTTCATGTTGTTTACCTCCTAAAATTTTATTGTGTATACCAGTCTCGAAACTGATCCATACATGAATCTTGTTTAACTTGACTATAACTTTCAAAATCTTCTTCAGTAAATTCTGCAAGGGTTTTATCGTAGCCATTTGGCATGAAAATATACCAAAGGTCTGACCATTTATCCTTATTATCTTTACCTCTAATAGATTCTGTCATATATCCAGGTGATTTACTTTGGAAGAATTCCATACGATCACCATCATAATAAGCCAAGCAAATCATAAATTCACAATAACGATCCTGTATGCCTACCATAAGCTTAAGGACACCTTCTATACCAATGGTATCAAGCATGTGATTCACATAGGCTTTTGGAAAACCATTAAGAGCACGTATGAAAAAATCCTGCATCTAAGGATATACAAGGTTTTTTAACGATGTTATATGCTTGTATTACTTTTTGCTTGGCTATATTTTTAACATCATCATCTCTCGGTTCAATAAGTTCTGCATTGTAAGGAATCACTTTGATATTTTTTTAGAACGCTTTGAGCTGATGCTATTTTACCTTTGTTACTCGTTACAAATATGATTTCTTTCATGTCTATCCTCCTCCACAATAACTCTCTTATCATAACATAATTCTTTTGTAACATCTACAAAAAAGCTATAACCTCATAGTTGAGATTATAGCCTTTGTATGCTTATGCAGATATTCCTGCTGCTATTTTTATTTTTGCTTGATGGTCATAATCCACTGCACCGTCTTTATGTCTTGTACTATTTGCAAAGTGAATATCAAAATGACCATTAAAATTGTTATTGTTTATTTTTTGGATACTATGAGGCATAAATGACATGGACCCAGCCAATCGCCGTCCATTCACTTCAACAATGACAGGTCTCGTTTTCCAAGAATAGCCTCCCCATATGCTTTTTTGCTATAGCTGTATCACCAGCTGTTAGAGGTTCACAATCAGCATGGTTCGCACCAATGGTTCGTTTCACATTAAATGTCTTTCCTGTATAATAATCTCTCACTTTAGCAACTTTATTGATCGTAAAGACATATTGGGCTTCACTCCACCAATCTAAGTTTTCTCCATATTTATAGGATGATACCTGCTTAATTGGCACATTGTGAACGGGTACTTTTATAATCTGGCCAATACTCAATTGAGTGCTTTGACTAAAACCATTAACGCTTATAAGCTCTGACTGTGGAATACCATAATCAACGGATATTGACCATAGATTTTCACCTGCTACAACTTTATGATTTGAATAATTAACGGATGGTTTTTGTGTTGTAGTAGTTGTTGTACTCGTACCTTTTAACACGAGTATCTGGCCTGGGTAGATTGCATTACTCGTCAAACCACTTAAACGCTTAATCGTATTTACAGGTATTTTATAGCGGTTTGAAATCCCCCATAAAGTATCACCCTTAGATACCTTATATTTGTTAGGTACGTATGTTGACGATGTACCACTAACTTTTATATTTTGCCCAATATAGATCATACTTCCACTTAGATTATTAAGCTTTTTTAGTTGATCAATAGATGTGCCATATCTTTTTGCAATTTTCCATAAGCTGTCACCACTAATAACCTTATGCGTCGTACTGGCTGCACTGACATCCATGGTATTAACCAGTGGAATAGCCGTCAATAACATGGAACCCAGCATAATTTTACATAGTGTTACTTTCAGCTTTGGAAATCGTTTATCAACAGCTTCTTTAATTGTATTATATAGATCCTTTTTTTGTATCATTGTCAACTTGACTTAGCTCACGAGCAAACTCTGCTTCATGTTCATTTAGATAGATGACAAGGGTATAATTGCCATTTTCCTCTTCTACTAGACGGTGATAATTAATAAAGTCCATAAGCTCCTCCTTTCACTGATGTCCTATTTCTACATGTAGTATAAATATTCAATCTTAGGATTTGCATTATGGACTCAAATTATTGCAATATTTTAATTGTACTGTGGTCTACCCTTATTGAAACCATCCAAGACCAGATAAGAATATAAGTAAGATAATGATTGGCATCACGTATCTCAAAAGAAATACCCAAAAATTAACTAAAGGGAATCTTATAGTATGGTCATTGGTAACTTCATTAATAACATTTTTCTTCCCTAACTTCCATCCTACAAATAGACTAATGAGTAAACCGCCTAGAGGCAATAATACATTAGATGTCAGGTAACCGTAAAAATCAAAAATATTCATGTCGCCAATGGTTATGTCACTAAGCATTCCATTGGATAAGGATGATAGGATGCACATAACAAATACGATAATACTTGTTAATATAACAGCCTTTTTTCTCGTCCATTTTTTTTTGTTCGATAAAATAAGCCACAGGTATTTCCATCATGGATATGGATGATGTAATAGCCGCTATGGATAATAAAATAAAAAATAAGGTAGAAAATATAATACCAATATTAACTCCCATGGTTGTAAATACAGCAGGTATTGTAACAAAAACAAGACTTGGTCCACCTTCTGAATTAAACCCAAATGCAAAAACCGCTGGCAATATAACAAAACCAGCCATAATTGCAACGAATGTATCTAACAAAGGTACAATAACAGCATTTTTAACAAGGTTCTCTTCTGTTTTTAGATAACTACCATAAGTGACCATACATGCCATTCCTAAACTTAATGAAAAGAAAGCTTGCCCAGCAGCTGCTAGAATAACTTTTGGTGTAACCATGCTAAAATCTGGTTTCAAGAAAAACTTAACGCCTTCCATAGCCCCTTCTAAACTTAAACTCTTAATGGCCAAAATAATCATAATGATAAATAAACCTGGCATAAGTATTTTACTAGCTTTTTCAATACCTTTATTAATGCCTGACCAAACAATACCAATATTTAAAGCAATATAGACACCACCCCAAATAATTGGTTGTACGTTATTCTGCACTAATTGGTCAAAAGCTCCAGATAAAACACCTTCATCTGTCGTACTAATTGCACCTGTAACGGCTTTGAATATGTAGGCTAGTGACCATCCACCAACAATCATATAGAAGCCCATAATAAAGAAGGCTGCTACAACACCAATAATCCCAATAAAACCAAAACGCTTATCAATCTTTTTAAATGCACCAACTGCATCACTCTGAGTGTATCTTCCAATAGCAAACTCTGCTAACATTAACGTAAAACCAATAAGAGCTACAATGATCAGGTAAATAACAAGAAAAGCTCCTCCGCCATTCTCACCTGCAAGATATGGAAATCGCCATATATTTCCCAAACCAACTGCAGACCCTCCAGCTGCAAGTATAAAACCAAGTTTACTTCCCCATTGTCCCCTTTGTGTTGTTTCTTTCATCTGTCACATTCCTCTCTAGTACTTTAAAGCGTTGTATTATGCATTGTACAGAAGATATACGTTAAAGTCAATTGGTAGATTTTACTAAATTTGTTCACTATTTTCGAAACATGTTCACAAAATTTAGAATCTTTATTGCCTAGCTAAAATCATCTATCTTATTATGCTTCAATTCAATAAAAATATTGCTGGTATTGCCTATCAACATATCAAAATTATTGATGTTTTGTATAAAATTTAGTCATTCTTGCTTTTTACGAAATAACCATCTCTTAAAAAATTAAGTTCTATCGATATAAGTAGAAAATTTGGTAATACTGATAGTAGGCTCTATTGGAAAATATACATGAGGAAGTGAACTATATGAAACCCAATCAACTTTTAAATTGCCCTAACTGTGGCTCTTGTAAACTTCTAGCCAAACACAAAACGTCATTCGTTTATTCTTATCGCCTAAATAATCGCGATATTAGTCATCTGGATCATCTCTCCTTTGAATTTGATAATCGTGAACGAGGAGAATCCAGCCAATATTTAGAATGTGAAAAATGCGGCGCCACCATTCCCTGTGAATTTCATCTCGATCCAGATGAATTTGACTTTACAATTATGCAAAAAGCTATACGCTCAGACCATACAGAAAAGCCTGAATTCTTAGGATAAGGAGATTTATAATGCTACTATCTAAAAAACCTTAAAGAGAATATTGAAGAAATTAATAAAAAACTACCGATTAAAAAAAAGTTTTGATGTCATTGGAAGAGAAGTCACATTCGGTCAAACTCAAGGTTACCTTGCTTTCGTAGATGGCTTTGCAAAAGATGATATTATGTTATGGTTACTGGATCAACTGCAAGACTTATCCGAAGATGAAGCATCTATACATGGTTTGCAGAAATGGATTAACAAACATATCGGTTATATTGAAGTAGATACCTTCAATGATTTTGATACCTTGCAACTCTCCGTCTTATCAGGTGCTGTTGCGTTGATTCTAGATGGTCAAACAGAAGGTATAATCATTGATGCCAGAACCTACCCAGCTAGAGGACCCGAAGAACCTGACCTGGAAAAAGTGACGAGAGGTTCTAGAGATGGTTTAGTAGAAACAATCGTTTTTAATACAGCCCTTATTCGTCGACGAGTCCGTGATGCTCGGTTAATTTTTGAAATGAAAACTGTAGGTAAACGTTCCAAAACAGACGTCTCTCTTGGTTATATTGCAGATATGGTTGACGACGAATTACTTGAAACACTTCATAAAAAAAATCGATAAGATTGAAGTGGATGCATTACTTATGGCTGAGAAATCTCTTGAAGAATTAATCATCAAAAAAAAATGGTATAACCCATTGCCACAGGTGCGTTTTACCGAACGTCCTGATGTGGTAGCCGCCCATCTGTTAGAAGGGCATATTGTTATTATCGTAGATACATCCCCCCAGCGTCATGTTACTGCCTACTACCTTCTTTCATTTTACCCAACACTCTGAGGACTATTATCAAAATCCTCTTGTAGGGACTTATACTAGATGGATACGCTTTCTATCTATTTTTTTATTGCTACTGTTCTTTCTCCCCTGTGGTTAATGTTTGCTGAAAATCCTTCCTATTTACCTGATTTTCTTCAATTTATAGGTCCAAAAGAGGTAGGAAACATTCCCATATTTATTCAATTTATCATCCTAGAGTTGGGTCTTGACATGTTGCGTATGGCTTCCATTCATACGCCAAACACCTTGTCAACATCCCTTGGTATAATTGGTGGATTGATACTTAGTCAGTTTGCTGTTGATGTGGGTTGGTTTATCCCTGAGACTATTTTGTACATGGCTATTGTTGGTATCTGTACCTTTGCTACACCAAGTATTGAATTTGCAATGGCTATACGCTTATTCCGACTAGTCCTGCTCTTGCTAACAGGCATCTTTGGTATCTACGGCTTTATTGCTGGCTTAATCATTGTCATTTTAATTATTGTGACTACCAAAACTTTTAGTGGTATTCATTACACCTGGCCACTATTCCCACTTAATATGAGAGCATTAGGTAATGTACTTTTAAGAAAGCCAATTATAGAAATCAAACGTAATAGCAAGAAATTTCGTGATGCAGACAAACAAAAAAATAGATCTTAAGATCACATTAAAAAACCCTATCCGATTCCACATCAATTTCGGATAGGGTTTGTTGCTTCAACAATCAGTGGTAAATGTTCATATCTATAGGGTTCTTTATTAAAATTACTATAAAAATGAAGGTCTGTATAACCTAAGCTTAATAACATCTCTTCTAGCTGGTCTTTTAATAACGGATAGAGATAAATTTCATTAGAGATAACCTCATTTGTCTCCTTTACTGTTAACCTTGTTTCGAAAATCAGACGCTCATCACGCACTTGTTCTGAATAGAATCGTTCAAACGTAATATATTCATTATCAATTAATGGCAATCCTTTGATACCTTCATCTAGGATATATTGATAATTAAGAATCTGAATCATTAGTTTACCACCCTTTTTTTAACACATGGGTAATATGCTTTAGGGCAGACAAAATCTCTTCTTTATCTGTTAAATGTACTAATGTATTACCAAAACACAAAACAGTATCGAATGTCTCTTCTCGAAATAGATGTTCAATATTCAACATATTCATCTCAAGATAGCTTACGTGATTATATGCATTTTCTTGCTTCGCACGCCATATCATATCTGTGTCTAGATCGATTCCTATAACCTGACTACACCTGTCTGCGATAGACTGTGCTAATAACCCTGTGGCACACCCTATATCAAGGACTTTTTCATCTGACTCTTCATCTAATACTCGAGTTACAAAATCCACCATGGGCTTTTTCAATGGAAAAATATGATTATACCAAGGAGAAATACTTTTATAAAATGCCATAATCTCACCTCCAGTAACTCCATTATAGCATCAATTCTCTAAATGTTTCCAGTAACTTTTAAGTTCTTCAAGATTGATCATGGCGTTATCAAGATTTTTACTTCTGACACAGCCTTTCAATCTGGCAATGCTATGGCTAATATTCACTATGTCATCTCTTTCCACACTGTATTGAACCCTTCTTTCAACTTGACTCCAAGCTTCATACAATCTATCATACGCTACTAAGCTTTTATCCCATTCCTCATTCTCAATCGTTCTATCTAATTGAATAAGGTATTTTTCAACATCATCATTGTCTGAGAACGATTGTTTTAAAAAAGTTCCTGAATTCATAATGAAAATGAATATGACTAGTATAATACAAACAGTTGTTATAATAATCCCTTTTCTCACAGCAGTTTGATGCATAATATCACCTCATTCCAGTCTATTTTACAAATTCTTTTTACTGATCATAAGCATGATCAGCATAGAGATCAATATACAAATCTCCAGCACTGTTTAACATGGCTGTGTAAACTTCTGAAACGCTTCTAATGCCTTTTTTTTAGAAGTTGCTGTTCTAACCATTTACTGTCAAGATTCACTTTGATTAGGTTATGATCAAGTATAATACCATTATAGATGAGTTGTGTACTTAAGCCTTCATATGGTGTTGGTATCTTCATAACTTTTGGTGTTAATGGTTGATATTGTGATTTCATTAATACCGTAAGCTTTCCATTGGTCTCAAGAACTGCAAATTCCACTTGACTAATATCAAACACATTATTTCCGCGTAATTGTTCAAGCAGATCATAGAGACTGTAGCGAATTTTCTTAAGGGTTTCTTCCATAATTTTACCATTAACAATAAGCACCTGAGGTCTTCCGTTAATATACGTGCCCATTCTTGGGAAGCGATTGGTTATGACTTGAAAGAGATATACCATCAGCGACCATACAATAAGCCCTACCCAATGAGGCCATGCAGCTGAACTTAGATCTGTTGTGAGTGTTGATGCCATAGAACCAATTGTTATACCAAGGACATATTCAAATAAGGACAGTTGACTAATTTGTTGTTTGCCAAGAAATCTGGTGAAAATAAGTAATGAAATAAAACCTATTATACCTCTTACAACAACGACTAAACCTTCATTCATATTCATCACCTCAAAAATAGTATTAGCTAAAATGATAATATTATGATAATCAAACCAAAAAATAATCAATTGGCACACGTATTATATCAGATAGCATATTATATAGAGAAAGGTTCACAGCAGCACCACAATCAATGAAATAAGCTAGCTATCTCATCCATTATGTTGATGGCTCTTTTTTTTAATAACTCATAGTTGGTTTTGAAATAATAACAGCATTATAAGGGGGGCTTTCATGGACAATTACCCTAGTCAAACAAATTATAAAAACCTTATAGAAGGTACAGATGTACGAATTCCCTTATCCAATGGGCGTTACACAAACGAAATTAATTTTGATAATGCAGCAACAACACCTCCACTCAAATCTGTTATGGATGCCATTACAGATTTTGCCCCTTGGTATTCATCTATACACCGGGGTACAGGCTATAAATCCAAACTATCATCCGACTTTTACGAAGATGCCCGAAAAACCATTGCTCATTTCATCAATATGGATATGGATTATTCCACTGTTATCTTTGTTAAAAATTCTACAGAAGCACTTAATAAAATTGCCAATAAACTTGGTAGCACAAAAAAAAGGTGGTATCATATTATCATCCTTTATGGAACACCATTCCAATGATTTGCCTTGGCGTAAATACTTTCAAGTAAAATATATAGATGTAGACATTGACGGTAAACTGGATATACAAGACTATGAACAGAAGTTAAGACAGTATTGCGGGCAAGTAAGACTCGTTGCAGTATCAGGCGCCTCTAATGTTACAGGATATAAAAATGATATCCATTATCTTGCAAGATTAGCTCACAAATATGGTGCTAAGATTCTAATTGACGGTGCTCAACTTATTCCCCATTCACCCATTAACATGGAACCGTCTTTCAACAATGAACATATTGACTATCTGTCTTTTCAGGCCATAAAATATACGCCCCTTTTGGAACAGGTGCTTTAATTGCTCCAAAAAAAAACATTTAAACACGGTCCACCAACTTATGTGGGTGGTGGCACCGTTAAAATTGTAACTCCTCAGTATGTCATGTGGGATGATGTACCCTATAAAGAAGAAGCCGGGACCCCTAATATTATGGGTGTCATAGCATTGGATGCAGCCCTAAAAAACCTTGAAAAAATTAGGTATGCAGCACCTTGAAAAAATGGAGCTAGATCTCACCCAGTATGCTCTAAATAAGCTTAATAAAATAAAAGATGTTATTATATATGGTAATTCAAAGAATTGTATAGACCGTATAGGTATTATTACCTTTAATATAAAAGGTATACATCATTCCATCGTTGCCAACGCACTTTCAAAGGAAGCTGGTATAAGTGTAAGAAGTGGCTGTTTCTGTGCACAACCCTATGTGCAAAAATTATTAAGATTATCTCTCAAAGACATGGATGCACATCGTCGTAATCCAAACTTACCCCATCCTGGTATGGTACGTATAAGTTTTGGTTTATATAATGAAATATCCGAAGTAGATAAGTGCATTCATTTCATTCATAAAATAGCTGATAACAAAGTATATTACCAAAAAAAATACCCTTGTAATTATCTCGAGTTATCAAGTTCTGCAAGATACTAGTTTCTCCCTCTTTCAATATATTAAAAGGAGCTATATGCACAAAGTCATAACTTTGTCATATGCTCCTTCTTTTTTATCTTATAGGAAAGTTCTTAATTTAGTATATGCGAAAAGAAACTTTCCTAACGACTAAAACTTCCTATGGAAGACAAGGCTGGAGCCTCTTTTCTTAGTTGTTTTCTAATGTTTCGATTATTTCCGAGGTTATTTCCCATTCTTGCAAATGTGTATCTAGAATCTTAATAAGTTCTTTTTTCTCCTTCTCTAGAGCGATCAATTCGCCTGCATTGGAACTATTCCCTATCATCTTTTCATCAAGGGAAGCAATAGAAGCTTCAACTGTTTCTATAGACAGCTCAATAGTCGCTAACTTTTTTTTGATTACTTTTAATCATTTTTTTTAGTTTCATCTTGGCTGTTATGATTACTTTTCTTTATAACAGAATCCTTAGCTTTTACAAACGTAACCTCTGCCACCTTCTTTTCTAGCTCCTGCTTATAATATTCATAATCCCCTTGATAGAATGTCAGGCGTCTATTATCTATCTCTCCGATTTTTGTGGCTATCTTATTGATAAAATAACGGTCATGAGATACAAATAAAATGGTTCCTTGGAAATTTAATAATGTTTCCTCTAATACCTCTCGCGAATCAATATCAAGATGATTTGTTGGCTCATCCAGAATCATGAAGTTGGTCTCATCAAACATAAGCATGCATAGCTTTAAACGACTTTTCTCGCCTCCTGATAACATGTTAATCTTTTTAAATACGTCATCTTTTATAAACATAACCTTAGCCAATTCTTTTCTTGCATCACCAATGGTTAGATTATACTTATATTGAAACGCTTCCAGTATGGATAGGTTCTCATCCTCAAAATTAATTTCCTGAGGTAGATAGCCAATGTTCAACTTTGCACCATACTTCACTTTTCCATTATCAGGTTGTAGCTCTTCCATAATAATTTTCAACAAAGTTGATTTCCCTGTTCCATTATCGCCTAGAATAGCTAAGCTATCTTGATAAAAGAGGGTTAGATTCAGATGATTAAATAATACTTTGGTATCAAAACCTTTCTTTACCTCTTCAAGAACCAACACTTCTTTTCCTGTACGATTAATGTCCTTTTGACTTAGCTTAATCTTAGTCTTCTCTAGAACAGGCTTATCTAATTTATCCATCTTCTCAAGACGTTTCTCTAACTCTTTGGCTCGCCTATACATCTTATCACTATCACGCATCTCACCCCATATACGAAAACGTTTGATCTGTTCTTCCATACGTTTAATCTTCTTCTGATTTTCCTTATAATGTTGCATGGCCTCCATGAAGCGTCTTTCTTTCTCTACGAGATAATATGAATAATTACCATGATACGTCGTCACCCCGTAGAAATCTAATTCTACAATTCTATTGGCCACACGGTCCAAGAAATAACGATCATGGGATATAATAAGCACCGCATCGTTATAATCCTTCAGATAGCCTTCTAGCCACTCTATAGCCTTAAGGTCTAAATGATTAGATGGTTCATCCAATAACAATAAATCCGGTTTTTCTAATAGAATCTTTCCCAACATAATCTTCGATTTCTCTCCACCACTTAGCATATCGAACTTCATGGCTAACATGGTTTCTGTTATTTTCAGACCTATGGTTACCTTACTAACCTTTTCATCCATCTCATAACCGCCAAGTAGCTCAAACCTCTCTTGTATACGGCCGTATTCTTTCATCAGTTGATCCATATCTTCAGTGGGATCACTAAGTCTTTCTTCCAAAACCGTTAATTGTTTCTTTACTCCAAAAACTTCTTCAAATGCAAGATATAGCACTTCCTTTACATTGTAATCCTCTTCAAAAACAGGAATCTGGTCCAGATAACCAAGTTTCACACCTTTTCTAAAAAATACATTGCCTTCATAATCTTCCTGACCCATAAGTATTTTCATGATGGTGGTCTTGCCTGTTCCATTACCCCCTATGAGCCCCAATCGTTCACCAGTCTTTATATCAAATGTAACATTTTCGAATATTTTAGTTGCTCCAAAACTTTTTTTTGATAAATTACTAATACCACATTCTATCATGTTCATCACTTACCTTTCCTTAGATCTAAATAACTAAATATGGGAACTCACTTATTCCATATTATTAATGACATATATCATATTATCCGTCCACATATTATCTTCATAGATAAACCCTTTTCTAATACATTCAAGTTCCATGCCAGCACGTCCTGCGGTTTTTTGTGAAGCAATATTGTCCAAATTAATATGTGCCTCTAAGCGGTGGAAGCCTAGTTCCTTAAAAGCTATATCAATTGCCGCTTCTACCACCTCTACTCCGTAGCCGTTTCCCCAATGTTGATTAAGGAGCCAATAGCCAACTTCTGCCCATTGAAAATGCTGTCGTTTAATTGTCTTTATAATAACACCACCAATATATCCTCCATCATTCTTTTTGAAAATACGGAATAAATATCCCTTGTCGTCCTCAGCAGACTTCTCTAAGGATTTTATATTCTCTATGCAAAAAGCTTTTGTGTATTGAGCTGTAAGCTCAAGTTCTTCCTCATCATACTTATTTTTCTGTGCAACCTGACCTTGTAAGCCTTTCAGAATTGCTGCAAAATCTGCTTCTTTAGCCGGACGAACAACCAAAGCCTCCGCTTCTCTAATAATGTTTCTATAATCTATAAGTTGCATCTTCATTCCTCCCAAAATCCCAATAATTTATCTATTCTTATCATTAATACCTAAATACCCCATACCATAATCAATCACGTACCTTCCTCTATAAAATCTCAATAAACACAAAAAAATCCTAGACATTAGTCTAGGATTAACTATTAAAAATAACATACGGTATATCAGCCAGTACAATCTATGTACTCCCTTGGCTATACCTGTATCCTCCAACTAATTCATCATATAATGGATATTTAAAAATAGACGCACCTGTAGTAGGACCATCTAAAATTGCTGTTATGCTTTTCTTAAACATCATCCATAAATCAGTTGAATTAGTCATTGTTATACGTTCCTTTTCATATGATATATCTTAATTGAAAGCTATTCGTCTAATATTTTATCACAATTTCTATTTCCAGTCAACTTGTGATATAAGGGAATAGACAGTAGTATTAATGCGTTATAGTAGCCCATATTGAAAATGAAAGCCGCTAAATCAAATCTTTTATTAATTGTATTAAGACTAAGAATAAAAGCTATCATGACTATAAATATTTGTGCGCAGATCATGATGTAATGGACACCATTGTTATTATGTATGATCATCACATTGTTATGGCAAGTACAACACTCGTTACCACTACTGAGACTGCCAGTAATATTAATAAATTCTTTGCTTGCCCATTGAATGAATTCTAAGTCTACCCGAGGTTATGACTTAATCTAACCATTAAGTAGGAAGGTAGCATGAGTGAGCATATTAGTCCGTAAGTAACTAGGATTAGGTTGATCATTGTTTTAATACGTGGACATATTTTTTTTAGCTGATAGAATGATGAATATGGCTATTAGGATTATAGATAGCCAGCTAGCATATGTGTTAAATAGTATTCTCATTCGTTACCTCCTATGTTAAGACATCTTTTAAGCTCTCCTAAAAACGATAAAGAACCGAAACCAATAATCACATCATTAGGATTAGCAATATCCAAACTCATTTTTTTTACGGCATTCTCAATGGTATCTCCATCGATTACATGATTACAAAACTGTTTAGCTATGGCCGCTCCTTGTTTACTCAGTAATCCCCTTTGATTATTTGGCGTAACAGTAATAATTGTACCCGCAAGTGGAGCTGTTATTTCTAATATACTTTTATAATCTTTATCTTTAAGTACACCAAAAATGTATATTATATTTTTATCTTTAAAATAGTGTTCAATTGAATTCTTCAAAGCTTTAGCTGCTTGAACATTGTGAGCTCCGTCTAATACAATGAGTGGTTTTTCTGATACGACTTCCAATCTATAGGGCCACTTTGCTTCTAATAAGCCACCTAAAATATGGCTTTTATTTATATTAAAGCCTTTACTTCTTAAAACAGATGCTACTTCTATAGTTGTAATTGCATTCTTAATTTGATGTTCTCCTAATAAAGAAATGCTAATCTTTTTTAAGCTCTTTATAAGAAAATATCTGTTGATTATATGATGTTTCTAATAGCGTATAATTGTTAACATCTGCAAGATGAAGATTGGCTTTATTTTCATGGCATACCCTTTTGATCACATCCATTATGGTATCACTTTGTTGATATAATATTACTTCACTATCTGGTTTAATGATACCAGCTTTTTCGAAAGCAATTTTTTTCGATATTATCACCTAATACATCCGCATGATCCATTCCTATGGCTGTTATGACACAACAAGTAGTTTTAGTCATTACATTTGTGGCGTCATATCTACCTCCCAACCCTGTTTCCAACACAATAAAGTCACATTTTTTTTCTTTAAAACATAAGAAAGCTAGGGCTGTGATAACTTCAAATTTTGTTGGGTGGGTTAATCCATCAGCCATCATATCCTCTATACTGGATTTTATATGATTCATATAGTGTACGAGTTCTTCTTCAGTCATATCGTGTCCATCCACCTGAATCATCTCTCTAAAATCTAATATTGCAGGGGATGTATATGTACCCGTTTTATAACCTGATTTTAGTAAGATAGATGTTATATAAGACGTGACAGAACCTTTCCCATTAGTGCCTGCTATATGAATCACATGCCTATTATCTTGAGGATTACCAAGATATTTAAGTAATGCTTTCATTCTATCTAAACCAAGGTTTGATCCAAATTTGCTTAATTCCTCTATATACTTTAGTGACTGCTCATAATTCATTTTCATACCCTCCCCTGACATCTTCATCCATATTAAGATATGATAGTTATCTAATTTATTTTTCAATAATTATTTTTGTACTATATAATCTATAAATCCTTGTTTTATTATTTCATCTTCATATATTCTCTCTAAAATTCTATTTTCTTTTGATAGTATTTTCATATCTTTGAAGTGTGTTTCAGCCTCTTCGATATCATAATAGGTATGAATAACTTTCTGGTCCCCTTCACACTGTAAAAATTCTCCTTCCCCCCCCACTTTTTTTTCACCTTGTCCATATTCACAATCATTAACTGAAAGAAAATTTATAAAACAAATTCCACCTGGCATTAAGACTCGTTTTATTTCTTCTACAGCTTTTGAAATATCTCTTTTTTTTCATATGAAAAATACTATTAAAGGAATAAATATAACTCATTGATTCATCTTCAAAAGGAAGTTCTCTTATATCTCCCTTAGAAATATTAAGTTGAACATTATGTTTTTTAGAAAATAATTCAGCCTTTTCAATTTGTGAATTGCTGATTTCAATTCCATATGTTTTGTATCCATGTTCCAAAAAAAGAGCAAGTGGTGGGCAGTTTCCTCCTGCTCCACAATCTAATACATTTTTTTTCTAAATTAATTTTATTGCAATAGTTTAAAAATTTATATAACTGTGTTTGTCTAAATAGAACCTTCATAAGATCCTCCTTCGCTAATTCAAATATTTTTTCTGATTAATACTAGCATCTATCTAATAATATAGCAATAGAACATAAATTAACAGACTATAAAAAAAAATGATTTTTGTGATATAATATATGTATAGTTTTCATACCTAATTATAATTTATAACATCAATTTTCTATTCTGGGATATATGATCTTGCTCTCTTCTGTTACGCTCATTTAATGATGACTTTTCTTCTAATTCATTTGTTGTCGGGTGGTTAATGAATCCAAATACTTTCAATCAAACTCTCATCCTCCAATTCTGGTGTATTAATTCTAAAGGAAACAACTTCATCTTGAGACAAACTATAATTATAATTTGCATAATAGTTATCATCAGAAGCAGTATAATGCTCTTCAAAATAACGAAATACATCACTAGCTTTATCCCCTACTTTAAATCCACACGCTAACTGAAATTGAGGTGAATCTGTCCGAATCAAAGTTACTTGATAATAATCGTTTACAAAAGCATCTATAGACCGATTTCCACTAAAGATATCTTCTCTAGGATCCATCGATTCATAATTGTCATCAGGAAAAGAATAGATGCATACCATCTCATGAATCACACTATAATCACCATCAAGTGTACCAATAACTGATTCAACTCATCTTTTACTATGACGAGCCCATTGTCTACCGTTTTTGCAGCAGATTCAACCTCATCCTCAACCTTTTTATTTCCTAATGATTGATGATCCATTGATGCTTCTGCCATGTTAGCTGTCTTCTCACCTTTATCAGTGCTGCTACAACTAGTCAAAAAACTAATAAGCATCATAGCCATAATAACTATGCGTAACCTCTTCCCTATTATCATACTCTATCCTCCCTCATTAAATATCTAGAAACTTAAGTGCTAATTATACATCCCTCCAACTATCATAACAAAAATTCATACGCAATACTACCCTTTCCAAAGTGCTGTTTATTGAATCCTATATCAATTTATCCTTTCAAGATCTCCTACAAGATAATATTCCCAATATAGCCATTGAATGTTCTTCATATGATTTATATACAATATTAACATTATAATTTTAGAAATCAATATAAATAGGTACATAGTTTGTGATTAAGCACTCAAAATAAGTAGGTTTGTACCAGACATAAGATGCAGTCCATAAGAACATGTTGGACAGCTTTATCTATGATGGATATAAAAAAAACATTGTGTATCAATTTATATAAAATACTAATATAATGAATTAAGCATAAACAAAAAAAGGTATGAAAGGATGGCTTATTCAGTTAGGGAATTACTTGCAAGAATAATCAAATGTGAAGCTGGTGGAGAAGGAGAGTTAGGCATGAAAGCCGTTGCAACGGTAGTCATGAATAGAGTACATGTAGCTGAAGGAGAATATCAACGCGTTAATCAAGGAGATTTACGTAAAGTTATATTCCAACCGGGTCAGTTTGATTGTGTAAGATCAGTATTAAGTGGCGTGGCTAACCCTCAAACTATCTGGGCCAGCCTCCTGATCAAATTCATTATGATATAGCAGATTGGGCTTTATCAGGTAATAAAGTATATAACATTGGTAGTACTTTATGGTATATGAATCCATTCGATCCAGAATGCCCTATTTTTTTTCCATATAATAAAACGGGCGTTATTAATTCAAGAATAAGAAAGCACTGTTTCTTTGATCCTACACCCTCATATGAGGATACTTAATCTAAGCGTATAAACATAGAATAAATTTAAACAAAATGTCATCATGACTAATTAATAAAAAGGAGCTATTTTTATGAAGAGAAATAATGAAGAATACCCTGGCCTATCTACAAGGCAAAATAATGGATATCCGTATAATAACCAAATGCCATCAAGTCAACCAATGCGAAACACGATAAAACAAAAAGAAATTGACAACATTAAATCCTTACCACCTGTTATAACGAATCCTGGATATCTACAGGGATATTTAAGAACCAAAATTGGTGAGTTTATGAAAGTAAATTTTTTACTGGGAACTGGTACCTTTATTGATAAGGAAGGAATCCTAGAAGAAGTTGGTGTAGATCATATTGTATTAAAAAAATGTTAATACAGGTGATGATACCGTAGC
>JDSF01000107.1_pt1 | contig 64400 bp, 67 predicted proteins | sample 199441 | NCBI WGS metagenome assembly JDSF01 (sample SAMN02592751, study PRJNA231836) | bioreactor metagenome | isolation source: continuous culture bioreactor denitrification-DNRA | place: Germany: Bremen
AGATAATACAAGTAATTCACCAGTTGTAGTAGCTTTGTTAAGTGTAATTGTATAAGTTTTGTCATCTACTTTTGCTACGCTATCAACAGTATAACCAGCAATTGAGAAATCAGTTGTATCTACACTTTGAACGAACTCGCTGAAAGTAACTTTTACTGTAGTAGTAGTAGTAGCTACAGCATTTACTAATTTTGGTGCTGCGTTCTCAGTTGTTACAGATACAAATTGAGAAGTGTTGTCTTCCATAACAAGACCATTTTTTTATTAATTACATGATCTTCATTTAACTCTACATCGTATACGATTGAGCTATTGAATGGTGTACCTGAGAAGAATACACGTACTTTGTTACCATCTTCACCTTCTGCACGAACAAGTACAGGTGTGATTTCTGTGCTATCTTTTTTAACTTTTATATCAGTATTTACTAATGAAGTTACATCAACAATTTGATCGAAGATAATATCGAAAGTATTGTTATCAATAGATACTATGCTTGAAATCTTAGCACCTTTAACTTCTGTATTAATACCACCAAATAATACTTTGTTATTATCATTTTCAGTATCAAGTGTTACTAAACCAAAAGCATCTTTGATCTTAGTAGCATCAAGTTCAGCAGTGTATAATACAGCAGATTCAAAAGTATCACCAGTGTAGTAGATTGTTAATGACATTTTGTCACTAGCAAGTACAGTATTTTGGATAGTACCTGCGAATGGATCTACACCAACTTTATCATGTGAAATTTTGAGATCATCAGCAGTAGCAATAGAACCATCAACCATGACAGGTTCACTAAACATAATTTTTAATGATTGGTTGTTAAGTAACATAGCAGATGTAATTTTTGGTGCTGGATTTGCTACAGAAGTTGAAGCAAATAATGCATCGTTGTTCATAGTTGCACTAATAGCATTACCAGTAGCATCTGTAACATTTGCTACAGTAACTTTGTAGATTACGCCACTTTTCATAGTAACGCCATTGAATAATAATGTAGCTGTGCGTTTATCTTCGCTTAATATTACTTTAGTAGCATTTGCAGGAAGTTCATGTCCAGCTTGCTCATTTCCTGAAGAATAAGCAAATGTGAAGTTTCCTTCTACAACTGTAGCAGCATCTAGCTCTTCACTAAATGTTACAACAACAGTATTGTTATTAAGAGCTACTGCAGAATTAACAGCTGGAGCTGATGTATCATCAGTGCCTATACCTGCGAATTCAGCAGTGTCTTTATCTTCGTTTAATATGTTACCACTTAAGTCAGTAACGCCTGTAACGTCAACTGTGTAAACTTTTGATGCTTGCTTAGCAGTTGTTAAAACCCATACAGTACCATCAGTGATTGTTGTATCTTTAACAACTTTTGTTGGGTAACCAAGCTCTGTACCTAAGTAGTAGTTATATGGTAATTCAGCAAACTCTTTGTTGATAGGCTCGTTGAAGATTACCTTTACTGTAGTATTGCTTAGAGATTCAGCATCTTTTACTTCAGGTTTTGTAGTATCAACTGCTTTACCAGCGAATGCTCTATCATCATTGTCACTGTCAATTACGTTACCAACTAAGTCAGTTACATTTTCGACTTTTACTGTGTAGACATGAGGAGCAGTTTGAGCACTAGTTGTTAATACAACTTCAGCTTCGTTGTCTTGTCTTTCAGCACTTGTAATTGTTAATCCTTCGATTGTGTAGTTTGCAGCATTTTCTGCAGTTACTTCATCAACTTTTTCATTGAAGATAACTTTTACAGTAGTGTTTGTTAAAGCAGCAGCTGCTGATAATTGAGGCTTAGTTGAATCTGGAGCAAGTCCAGCAAATAATGATTCATCATGATCAGAGTTAATCACATTACCTTCAAGGTCAGTTACATTGGTAACAACAACCTTATAAATAGTAGTCGTTTGTTGAGCACTAGTTGTTAAGATAACATGTGATTTATCAGTTTGTCTTTCTGCTTTTAATACGTCAAGACCTTCAATAGCGTAGTTAGCTACGTTTTCAACTTTTGCTTCATCCATAACTTCTGAGAAGATTAATTCAACAGAAGTGTTAGTTAATGAAACAGTTGATTGAAGTTCAGGCTTATCTTCGTCTTGTGGAAGTCCACCGAACTGGTACTCATCATGATCTGTGTTAATTACGTTTTCTGATAAGTCAGTTACGTTTTTAACTTCTACTTTGTAGATTGTACCTTGTGCTTGAGATGTAGTTGTTAAAATAATAGTTGTTTTGATTGGATTATTATCAGCATCAACTTCATAAGCAGCACTTACTACATTAAGTCCTTCAATTGTGTAGTTAGAAGCTGTAAGAGCTGTTACATCAACTTCTTCGCTGAAGTTTAATTGCACAGTCTTGTTAGCAGTAGCTACAGCTGAAGTTAATTCTGGTTTAGTCGTATCAGCAGCTTTTGCTACGAATTTATAAGCAGTTCCATCATAAGTTAATGTATATAATGCATTAGCTTCTAATGAATCTGTCTTAAGTCTTACAGTAGTTCCATTATCTCTTACGTGAGCACTTTCAATAGCTATTTCTTTATCATCGCTATCTACAAGTGTGAACACGCTAGTTGAAGGAGCAACTACAGCAGCTTTGTTTAATTTAACATCTTGAATAGATGAGTTTACTGATTCAACAGATTTTACATCTAATTTAGTAATAACGATAGGTGTTCCAAGTTCTTCACCTAATGTTACGTCAGAACCTTTAGCGATAAGTGTTAATGCATCGTAAGTTAATACTGCGAAGCTTAACTCTTTAATGATTGTACCCATGTTCACATCACTTGCATCAGCAACTAAACCGATTTCAGCAGCTTTTGTAGGAACAGTTCCCCAAGTGTAATCTGCTGGATCTTCGTATTTAAGTGACTCAAGTAATACTTTAGCGAACTCTTGTGAGTTAATCTTTTGATAAGGTCTGAATGTACCGTCTGGGTAACCAGCTACCCCTATCTCTGGATTAGCTTTTAAGTAAGCCATTAATCTTTTTTTGGTAATCATTTTGTCCCTCTGCATCTGCGAAAGTATCTTTACCTTCAAAATCAAATGCCATCATGTCATCCTCAAGACCCTTAAGTCTAAGTAACATAACGATAGAACGATATCTAGTCATTTCCTTTGTTCCGTCTACGCCGTCGCCTTCGCCTTTTAAAACGCCAAGCTCTACGAGTTTGTCAAGTTTAGCTTGATCGTTTACTGTACTAGCAAAACTAGGTACAGTAGAAAATAATACGAATGCAGCAAGTGTAAACGCTACGATTTTTCTCATTGCTTTTTTCATTGCTAAAAATCCTCCTTATTGAATTATAATTTTTCCTGCTCATTGAACTGGCCTCTGTCTGAACCAGTAGAGGGTTCAATTTTCTCTTTTCATATAAGTTGAGTTGCATAAGGTTGAGGATTTCATTTTGCCATTCCAAGATTCTTAACACAATAAGAAAGCAGTTCCTTTATAGAGATAAAAAAAACGTAGTGTGCCTATAGAAGGGAATATTAAAGTATGAAATTTTCTCAATTAAGGAACGGCTTAAATATTAGTTCATATTCTATTTGCAAAATGTCTAGTATTTAGAGACTTTGTTAGTAGATTATATGAAGTTATAGTTCAACGTTCCTAAATGACTTCACCTTGTCATTTCATATGTACAACTTATATGTGCTGACTGCTACAAGAAAAATATGCATGCATATTTTTTCGGGTGGTAGAAAAGTAGAATTCCTTGCAAACAAAGACACCGTACTTTCCTATACCAAATATAGAGCAATCAGTTACTGGTTATTATGTAGACTGTTTATGTCAACCATTACAGTTAATATTGTAGCGAAGTGAAAACAAAATATCAACTCATAAAATCTTCCAAAAAATGATATAAAATTTATGAGAAATTCAAAAAATAAAATTGGTAAGAAGTTGTAATGGATTAAAAACCGTTTAAAATGGGGAACATATAAACTATGAGTATTGAGATTAGAAAGGTAGGTGATGGATTTTTAAAGGAAATGGAGAAGGCTTGTAATATAACTTTAATTTATTACAATATATTATAATAAACCAAATATGTGTATCAATCCCATGTTTTTTGGTAAAAAAGGCTTTACAACTAATGAGTAATTTGGTAAAATTAAGTTAAATTATTACGAAAATATTACACGGGGATTGAAAAAGTATTACTGGAGGATTAAAAGAAATGAATGGAGCGCCAAAATATCGAGAGATACTACCGGTTAAATATAGAAAAGAAATCATATTAATATTATGTTCGTTATTTATATTCTTTACAATAGGAAATGTATTTGTTCCTACAGAGAATATCCAGACCAAAGCAAATGTGATACCCAATGCATATAATGTAGTCTACGATGGTCAGAGTATGGGTATTGTATCGGATCAAGATATAGCTAAGCGAGCGTTTCAACTTGCAAAGAGTAATCTTGTAGATGCGAGTGGAGAGCGACTTAAGGTAACAACAGATCTCAAATTCTATCTTGAGTATGCAGATGCATCTCAGATTACAGATGATAATATATTAGTTAGTAATATCCAAGACGCACTGAATGCGAATAAAGAATCGTTTATGATAAAAGGATATGTCCTTGAAATAGGTGATGCGTTTAAGGTCGTATTAAAAGATGAAGAGGCTGTAAAAGAAGTTCTAAAAAGAGCACAGCAACTCTATGTAAGTGCTGAAGAAGGTTATAATGTAGATTTAGTACGGGTACCTTATACATCAGCAGTAAGTATGCCAGTCATTGTAAAAGATGAGAACGCTATTGCTAGTATAGGTACACCAGAAAGAACTTTTCAGACGTCTAAGAAAGAAGCGGCTACAGATGCTGTATCAGAAGCTCTAATAGATGAAGAAACAGATAGCGGTGAGATTCCTGTTGAAACAGTGGGTGTTTCCTTTGCTGAAAAAATACTCGTAGTCAAGGAATATGTTAACCCAAAAGATGTGAAAAGTATTGCTGCTGCAACTGAATTAATCACCAAAGAGAATGAAAAAGAAAAGACGTATGATGTAGAACAAGGTGATACATTATCAGGTATTGCTTCCAAAAATGATATGAAACTTAAGGATTTAATGAAAATGAATCCTGGTATAGAAACACAAAAGTACATTAACATTGGACAGCAATTAATCGTAACGGTTCCTGAACCTGAATTATCTGTGGCAACAAAAGAAAAGATTGCTTATACGAAATCTATTCCACGATCTGTGTCAAAGGTTGAGAATAAGAATAAATATACAGGTACGAATACAGTTCTTGACAACGGATTTGATGGTGAAATGTTAGTCACAGCAATTGTAACAAAAGTCAATGGATATGAAGAGTCGAGAGAAGTAGTTAATGAAGAAGTTGTAAAAGAACCAAAAGATAAAGTGATTGAAATAGGTATTAAACCATTCCCATCTAAGGGAGCAACAGGTAACTTTGTTTATCCAGTTGTGGGAGCAAAATTAACATCACTATTCGGTTATCGACGTGGTGGCTTCCATCATGGTGTTGACTTAGCGATCAGCACGGGTACAACAATACGCGCATCCGATGGAGGAAGAGTTATCTTCGCAGGCTGGAAGAATTCAACTTATGGTTATGCTGTAGAGATTGATCATGGTAATGGTGTTTTAACAAGATATGCTCACTGTAGCAAAGTACTTGTTAAAAAAGGCCAATCAGTCTCTCAATATCAAACAATCGCCAAGGTTGGTAATACTGGTAGAAGTACAGGACCACACGTACACTTTGAAATTAGATTTAATGGTGTGGCAGCTAACCCATTAAAGTATATCGATTAAATTGTATAGACAAGCTCACCAATTTTGGTGGGCTTTTTATTTACATTAACCCGGTTATTTGATAGAATAGAATAATAGGAATAATACGCCAATTAATGACAACGCACCCACACGTGTTGTATTACATAGAAACAAGGGAGTTATGTAAGGGAGGAGAAATATAATGTCAAAGATACTTGTTGTTGATGATGAGAAAGCCATTGTAGATATTTTGAAATTTAATCTTCAAAGAGAAGGGTACAATGTTGTAACTGCTTATAATGGAGAAGAGGGATTACAGGTATTTGAACGGGAGAAGCCAGACTTAGTATTATTAGATATTATGATGCCTAAAATGGACGGATTACAGGTATGTAAGACGATTCGGAATAAATACGATACACCTATTATCATGTTAACGGCTAAAGCAGAAGAAGTAGATAAAGTTCTAGGTCTTGAACTGGGTGCTGATGATTATGTAACGAAGCCTTTTAGTGTGCGAGAATTGATGGCAAGAATAAAAGCGAACCTTCGTCGCAATGTGCTAGAAAGTAAAAGTGCAGAAGAAGTTCAAGTCATGACTTTTGATAACATGAGTATTAATACCAATCGTTATGAAGTTACCATTGATGATGAGCCTATCGCTCTTACGGTGAGGGAATATGAACTTCTAAAATTCTTAGCAACGAGAAAAGAACAGATTTTTACCAGAGAACAATTGCTAGAAAAAGTATGGGGCTATGAATATTATGGTGACGTAAGAACTGTTGATGTAACCATACGTCGATTACGTGAGAAGATTGAAGAAGTGCCAGGGAAACCCAAATTTATTCTAACAAAAAGAGGAATCGGCTATTATTTCAAGGGGTAGTTGATACCTCTTGCTTTTCGTAGTACAAGAAAGGCTTGCATTCGTCTTCCGATTCCACCTAAAACGTATGCAACGCATATTTTTTGTGGTGGCACTAAATAAGGTAGGTGTATAAACGTGATAACCCGTAGTTTAAAATGGAGAATGGTCACCATCTATGTTTTGCTTGTCCTCATTGTTATGATCGCATGTGGTACGATGATCGTATTGTCCATTAGCCGTAGCGCTTACAAAGGGATAGAAGACAACTTAAGAGAGACCATTACAAAATCCATGGATAGTATTGAGACAAGTAATACAAAAGAAGAAGCTCGTAAAAATTGGATTAATGTAATAGAAGGATACAGAGATAGCGAACGTCTATTCTATTTACTCAATACAGATGGTACTGTTGAATATCCAGAAGAAGGTATTATTAGCGATCGGTTCTATAATAATATGGTTACAGCAGCAGCACGTGATAAAGTAACAAAAGAATTTGATACATTTGTTGATGGTGAAGGAGCCTATCGAGTAGAATATCGTGGTTATGCAAGACCTATCAAGGTAAATGGTGAAGTGGTCTATGTTGTATATATACTAGCACCATCTGACCAAGTAAAAAAGAGTCTAGCCAGTACCATTCAAATTATTATATTTTCCATTATTGCCGCCATCATCTTATCTGTATTTTTTGGATTTATGTTTTCTAGCTTCTTAACCAAACCGATTATCGCTCTATCCAACAAAGCAAGAGCTATGTCAAAAGGGGAGCTGGATAATGTCATTGAGGTTCTATCAGAGGATGAGATTGGTGAGCTAACGCAGAATTTTAATATTATGGCAAAAGAGCTGAATCACAATATGACTCAGATATCCAGTGAAAAGAATAAATTAGAGACTGTATTTGCGCATATGACAGACGGTATATTAGTATTTGATAGTAATGGCATACTTATACATAGCAATCCTGCGTCCAGAAATCTACTAGATTTAGACGATAAGAATCGGTATGGTGAGATATTTGATATCTACTTGGATATGACTTACGATGATTTAATTGATTATATCAAAACAGAGATTAGACAACATATAATTCGACTAGGTAATAAGTATGTCAACCTATGCTTTGCACCGTATCTTGATCAAAATGAAAATATTCTTGGTACAATTTCTGTGATTCAAGATATTACGGAACATAAAAAAATTAGAAGAAATGCAAAAAGAGTTCGTTGCTAATGTGTCTCATGAGTTACGAACACCACTAACGACCATTAAGAGTTATGCAGAGACACTACTCGATGGGGCAGTGGATGAAAAAGAAATTGCCGTTAGTTTCCTGGACGTCATTAACCACGAAGCAGATCGTATGACAGCTCTTGTACAAGATCTTCTTGAACTATCACGGCTAGATAATAAACAGACGAAATTCAAAAATGCAAAATATCAGTTTATCTCACATTGTAGAAGGCAGTGTGGATAAATATCAGATTCATGCTAAGAAGAAAAAAAAGCAAAAGATGATCTATGAGGGTACAGCAAATGACTATAAGATTGTAGGAGATGCTGGCCGTATAGAGCAAGTGATTAAGAATATTATTTCTAATGCTGTAAAATACAGTTATGAAGAGGCTACCATTAGTATACAGGTAACGGAAAAAAAATAGATTTATTATGGTGACTATTCAAGATACAGGTATGGGTATACCAGAAGATGATCTTGCAAGGATATTTGATCGTTTTTATCGTGTGGACAAAGCCAGATCAAGAGCTATGGGTGGAACAGGTCTTGGACTTGCAATTGCAAAAGAGATTATGGAATATCATGGTGGGCATATCAAGGTAAACAGTGAAATAGGTGTTGGTACAAGTTTTTATCTGTATTTCCCTTATGAAAAGAGGGAAGCCTCACAAGTTGTTATCTAAAAGTTAACACATTGTAATGAAATTGTAATATTTTTCTAGTATAATGAGATTAATAAAAATTATGATTTGGAAGAGGTAGCATATGTGTAAGAAATTTTTACGACTATTAATAATGAGTATGTTCATAGCGTTTTGTGTGCCCATCATCGCATGTGCAGCCCCAGAGTTTGCTGGTGATGATATAGAAAAGAAAGAGAAGAGTTTTCTCGAGTATTTTGAGATTGATGATGAGGCTATTTCTCATATATTAGAAACAGAGAAACAAGTTGACGATGAGATATTAGATACAGTAGATGAAGAAGATAAAGAAGATATTAATACGTTTACTAACCTTACTTTAAATAAAGGTTTCCGTGAAATAGAAAAGTCTAGTGATGAGGAAGCCATCACCTATAATTATATTCATGTAGCTCCAACATTTTCAGATACAAAGGATATATTAGGCGAAGGTGAAGAGGATACTGTTGTAAGTATCTTGGTATATCAGGTAACAGATGCCAAAAGATTAATTCCTACATTTATTACAGAACGTCAAGAAATTGGTCCATCTAAGTTGTTTAATGAATCTATTGAGTTAAATAGTATTGGTGGAAATATTATTATCTTAGCTGTCAAAAAAGATGGGATACCTGAATATAAGGTATATTACATTAATCGAAAAGAAGAAGATACCAAGAAATTGTTAGAGAATATTGAAGTTGGATTTGATGTAGAGGATAATCAAGATGAAGATAAATCGTTCGATGATTTCCTCAAAGAATATACTGACGATAATAAAACTGAAACAGATATATACGAGATTAGAAAATAAGAGACAAAAGTAGCGTGAATGACGATGAAGAATGTTATAAAAACAATTGTGCTTATGTTTTTGATAGGACTTAGTTTGTATCAGATAAGAAGGTTATGGTTTGATGACTTATCAGACTTTAACCTTTTTTATAATGCCCAAGATACGGATATAGTAGATAAGGAGAATTACTTTATAAAACCAGATACATTAGCTATTTATAATCTTAATGGTGATGAAAAGTATTCTTGGATCAAGCAAAACAAAAAAGAATTCGACGATATATTTTTTAAATCGGTAAATCTTATGAAGTCTATACTAACAAAAGGCAGGCTCGTTGAAGAGGTAACTATTGAGGAGTTATGGAAAAAGAGAAATATATTATTCAAATATGATTATACGATAGATCCAAATCTATTACTTCAAGATCTTAATATCAAGAACTTATCTTTTGCTGAGAAGGTTCAGCCCTTTAATGAAATAATTATTGCTCCAGACGAAACAAGAACCAGTATCTATTTTATTAATGATGACAATTATAATGATATAAAAGCCTATCGTATGGTAAATAGTGAGGATAAAATTCCTATAGATATTTTTGTGAGTGAGCTTGATGAAAGTTTAAAGGATAAAATATTTCCGTATTATCGATCATCAAAAGAGTCAAATCTATCCTCTTTTGCAGGGAATGTGTTAATTCCAGATAATCAATCATTAGAAGCTAATACAGTATTTTTGTCAAAACCATTTTTTAAGGATGGGATATTAGATTTATCAGAATTATCTACATTTATTAATGGGTTTTCTAGGTATAAATTAAGTATTTATGATGAAAATGATGAGATGCTAACCTATATGGATATTGATAATAGTGTACACTTGGAGTATTATCAGAGCGGGTTTATTGCATATACCAGTGATGAAAATATAAATAAAAAAAATATATCACCCGTTGAAGCTTTTTATACTGCTGAGGGATTTATTAAAAACACAGATAAACAAATTACATCTGCAGTCTATGGATATAGCCTTGCGAATTATTATATTGAGGATAAACGGGTAACATTTTATTATAAATACAAGTTTAATGGCATTGATATGGATATACCAACAAAAACGCTTCAACCGTTAGATATGCAATATCCAGTTGAGATAACCATTGAAGATGGGCAGGTCACTAAATACAAAAGGTACTTACTACAATTTGAGAATATAGATCCGCAAGAAGAATATACCTTTGCATATAATGATGTTCTTGATAATATGCGTGAAGACTATCCAGATGAGATTATAAAAGATATATCACTTAGATATCTCTTAGACAGTGACACGCAAACATTACAACTAAATTGGGTAGTTGTAACAGAAAATAATATAGTATATAATGAGCCAATCAATTAGATCAAAAGAGGTGCTATTATGAATTTCGGTCGGATATTAAATATCTTTATACTATTATTTATTATTGCTAATATACTTCTTTATGGTCTTTATGATCATAAAAAGAAAGTTGATTATAGTCTATCTACTGAAAGAGAGACCCAGTTAATTGAAATCTTAGAGGAAAATAATATCTCTATTTATACCCTTTTGCCTATGTTTTATCCAAGAAGTAAATTGAAAGTAGAACTCATAGACATTAACAGTGAAACCTATCCCAAACAATTCTTTGATGGCGGCTATACTTTAAAACCTCTTGAACAACGCTATACAAAAGGGAATGAAGACTTAGTTATTTATTCAAAAGCTAAGGAAATCATGGTTAAATATGAAAAAAAAAGCCAATGTTCCTTTGGATAATTTTGATAAAGCATCTGTAGAAAAAATAGGTGAAAAATTAGTTGACCGATTGACATTAAATAAAAACAACATGATTATGACCAGTAGTCAACCAGATGATAATCTTACTGAATATGTTCTCGTCTACAATGATAAAGCTAAAGATGAAATATTGTTTAGCAGTTTTGTAGAATTGACAATCAATAAAAATGGTGATGTCACGGGAAAAAGCAAACGCTATAAATCCATTGAATTTAGTGGCGTTAACACAAAACTTATTCCAGTCGATGAAGTTTTATATAAATTCATGTATAATATTGAAGGAAAAGAGAATAATGAGGTTATAAAAATAATAGGGATTGACATTGGCTACTATGTAGATGAGGAAGTAAATGAATACTTAGCTGAGCCCTGTTATCGTATTAGTCTAGGTGATGGAGAAGTACACTATATTAATGCTTATAATAATGAAGAGATTTCTTATACAGAATCCAATCAAGAGGAATAAGGCAAAATATTTCCGAATTAGCAAACATCTTTTACAAAAGGGACAACATGTGATATAATAAAAAATAGTGTAAACCAAGTAGTTAATAAAAGATGATAATAAAAATAATAAACGATAGTATATGGAATATTTAGATTTTCTAAGCGATAGTTACTCTTATGAATATAGAATAGTGCTATTGCTTATAAGAACGAGATTCATTAATATGGACTTATTATAACTTAGAAATTTACTTAAGACGATATACGGATAGAAGATAAAGTTCAGCTTTATGAAGTATACTTAAGAGAGGTGTAAAAGTGGAACAACTAGTGATAAAGGGTAATGTGAGATTACAAGGGGACGTTACAATTAGTGGCGCCAAGAACGCGGCTTTAGCAGTTTTAGCTGCTGCTATTCTAGCTAATGATGTTTGTGTCATTGAGAATTTACCGTGTGTGAATGACATTAAGGTATTGTTACAATCCATGGAACAATTAGGTATCAATGTTGATTATCTGGATCAGAACAAAATTAAAATGGATACCAGAAATATTCATAACCTTAGGATTGACTATGACTATATCAAAAAAATAAGAGCGTCTTATTACTTATTAGGAGCATTGTTAGGAAAATACAAGAAAGCTGAAGTAGCCCTACCAGGTGGTTGTAATATAGGAAGTCGTCCTATTGATCAGCATATCAAGGGATTTGAAGCCTTAGGTGCTCATGTTGAAGTAAAACATGGTATGATCGTGGCAACAGCTGATGAGTTAACAGGAGCTAATATCTTCTTAGATATGGCTAGTGTTGGCGCTACTATCAATATTATGTTAGCAGCTGTAAGAGCTAAAGGTACAACAGTTATTGAGAATGCTGCAAAAGAACCACATGTAGTAGAAGTTGCAAACTTCCTCAGTAGCATGGGTGCAGATGTAAAAGGTGCAGGAACAGATGTTATCAAAATTAATGGTGTAAAAGAGCTACACGGAACAGAGTATATGATTATACCTGATCAGATTGAAGCAGGTACGTATATGATTGCAGGTGCTATTACAGGTGGCGATGTTACGGTAAATAATATCATACCTAAGCACATGGAAGCTGTTTCTGCTAAGTTATCCGAGATGGGTGTTATCATTGAAGAATATGACGAAGCTATTCGTGTTATAGCAAATAAACCATTAAAGAATATTCAAGTAAAAACATTGCCATATCCAGGTTTTCCTACAGATATGCAACCTCAGATGACTGCTTTGTTATCTGTGACAGGTGGCACAAGCATCATGACTGAGAGTATATTTGAGAGTCGTTTCTCCTATACAGATGAGTTGAATCGTATGGGTGCTAATATTAAAGTAGAAGGCAATACAGCAATTGTTAAAGGTGTCGATGAGTTAACTGGTGCAGAAGTGACAGCGCCGGACCTTAGAGCAGGTGCTGGTATCATTATTGCAGCTCTTGCAGCAAAAGGAGAAACTGCCGTAACAGGTGTAGAATATGTTGACCGTGGTTATGAGCATATTGAAGATAAATTAAAAGGACTTGGAGCAGATATCTTCCGAGTTAAAGATAAATCAGAGAAATCCATGTTTAAGGTAGTCTAATCTACATGACGAATTAAATGGTCATGAAACCCTTTAAACGCATTAATAAGAAATAAAATTTATAGTTGCATCATTTGCATTCAACTTTTATGAGTCAGATATAGACTAATGGAAGATGGATGAAAATGGTGCAATTCGTTTATATAGAGGTTAGTTAATCATATAGGTAGAATCAATTGTGGTGAAATGAATAGTAGTTATATTGCTATATGATATACCGATAAAGAAAGGTAAGAAAACATGAAAATAACAGTAATTACAGTGGGTAAGCTAAAAGAAAAATATCTAAAGATGGCCATTGATGAATACAGCAAACGCCTAAGCCGTTACTGTAAACTGAATATAATAGAAGTCATGGATGAAAAAAGCACCTGAGCAAATGTCGATTTCCCAGGAAATGATTGTAAAAAAACAAAGAAGGGGAACGGATCCTTAAGCATGTAAAAGATAATGCTTATGTCATTACCCTAGAAATTAAAGGCAAGATGTTATCCTCAGAGCAGTTAGCTAAACATATCAGCCAGCTTGGGGTAGAAGGAAAAAGCCATTTGGTGTTGATTATAGGAGGCTCAATTGGATTGTCTGATGAGGTTATAGCGAGATCAGATTATAGCCTCAGTTTTTCTAATATGACTTTTCCGCATCAATTAATGAGAGTTATTCTGTTGGAGCAGGTGTATAGGAGTTTTAGGATTAATGCAGGTGAACCGTATCATAAGTAACGGCGGTTTTTTCTACTAAATATGAGATAACTATTTAAAAATTCCTATATGATTAAAGGGTTAGTAATTAGAGGGGAGAATTATATGATTGAAGTGAATTGGGATATTTTTAATGCAAAATTTTCAGGTTGTACTAGAGAAAAATTTGAGTGGTTTTGTTATATGCTTTTTTTTGTGCTGAACATAATTATGAAAAAGGAATATTTCGGTTTTTTCAATCAGGCAGCTATCGAAACAGAGCCAGTAGCAATAGATGGAGCAATAGTTGGATGGCAGGCAAAATATTATGATACTACTCTATCAAATCATACAGAAGAAATTTGTTGAAATTATTAAGAAGGCAAAAGATTTATATCCTGATATAAAGAAATTAATTATTTATTCTAATTCTGAATGGGCACAATATCGAGGTACTAAGCCTGCGGGATTAATTAAGATTGAAGAAGTTGCAAAGCAAAACGAAGTGATAATTGATTGGCGTCTCAAATCGTTTTTTGAAAGTAAGTTTGTGACGGTTGATAACGAATCTATATCTAGGTATTTCTTTTCTTTAAACGAAAATGAATTTGATGAAGTAAATAGACGTATCAATCATACTAAGAATCTTTTATCAGAAATACGTAGTAATATCCAATTTAAAGACAGTACTATTCATATTTCTCGTACTGATATAATAGATGAGTTGCTAAGATCTGAAGATCAAATAACAATTATTAGTGGAACTGGTGGTGTGGGAAAAACAGCAGTAATAAAAGATTATTATGATAGTTGTGAAGAGGCATCATTTCTTTTGCTATTTAAGGCAACAGAGTTTGAAATAACAAGTATAGATGCACTTTTTAAAAGTACTAGCCTTGATTCTTTCTTCAAAATGTATAAATCAGTTAGTGAAAAAGTAATAGTTATTGATTCAGCTGAAAAACTTATAGATATAAAAAACACAGATGCATTTAAGACATTCTTATCAAGAGTAATTAAGGATAAGTGGAAAATCATTTTTACTTCAAGAAATATGTATGTTAAGGATTTGAATAATGAATTCTTAGATCTTTATAATATGTTGCCTAAGAACATTCACATAGATGATTTGACATTAGATGAACTTGAGCAATTTAGAGATGATTATGACTTCATTTTACCAAAAGACTTTAAACTGATTGAGCTAATAAGGAATCCGTTTTATCTCAATGAGTACTTAAGATATTATCAAGAAAATGATGAAATGGATTATCAGACGTTTAAAGAAAGGTTGTGGGATAAGAATATTAAAAAGAATAAACCAGCAAGAGAACAATGGTTTATGAAAGTTGCTCGACAAAGGGCAAACTCAGGACAGTTTTTTTCAAATATTTGATACAGAGACTTCAATATTGGATGAACAACTTATACCCGATGGTCTAATTGGCTATGAGACTGCAGGATACTTCATTACACATGATATATATGAAGAGTGGGCATTAGAAAGAATTATCACAGTGGCATTTATAAGAGCAAAAAGTGTGGACGACTTTATTAAAGAAATTGGGAATTCAATGCCAATGAGACGTGTATTCCGCAACTGGATGTCGGATAAGTTATTTCATAGCTCTTCAGATGTTGGTTTCTTAATGGACGGAATTCTTAGAAATGACGATATAGAAGTTTATTGGAAGGATGAGTTAATTGTTTCGATATTATTATCTCCATATGCTGATACATTCTTTATTCAATATAGTGATATTTTATTAGCAGATGAATTGAAGATTTTAAAGCGCGCCGGTTTTCTATTGAGGTTAGCATGTAAAGACTTTAATGATATTTTTATGGGCAAAATTGGCGGACAGAAGTTCGACTTATTCAATGCATCTTTTGTATTTACAAAGCCACATGGTGAAGGATGGGTCGCGTTTATTGAGTTCATTTATAATAATATTGTAACTATTGGTAGAGAGAATCTTTTCTTTGTTATACCAATAATTAACACTTGGTCTGGTATACCGGGTAAGGGAACTGAATTTGCAGGAAAAATTGCATTAGAACTATATGAATATAGCTTTAAAAAAGAAAGGTTCTATATTGATAAAGAGAATGAAGAAGAGTTAATAATTACAATCCTTAAGTCTGCAAGTGAAAACAAAGATGTCATTATAAAAATTATTGATGAAGTAATTGAGAACAAATGGAAGCTGAGAAAAGATCCATATAATGCGTTGTGTAGAGCAATGATAAGCAGTAAACATGGTGCTTTTACTGCAAAAGTAATACCGAAAAGTGTATTAAAGATAGCTAAGTTATTTTGGCTAGAATCAGATGTAGAACGTTCTAATCGCTTTTATAATTACTCATCGATGCGAATTGAGCAGAGCTTTGGGTTATCATCAATATCAGATAGATATTTCCCTTCTAGTGCGTATCAAACACCAATGTATAATATTCTACAAATAGCTCCATATGAGGGAATAGATTTCATTATTGAACTAACGAATGAATGTGTCGGTGCGCTTAAAGAAAGTGGCTTTGATAACGATATTCGGAAAATATATATTCAACTTGAAAATGAAAAGACTAGTGAGCAATACATAAGCAATTGCATATGGGGGATTTATAGAGGAAATGGATCCCCTGTAAGTCCAAATCTACTTCAATCTCTTCATATGGCTTTAGAAAAGTACTTACTTGACGTTACAGAAAAGACTGATGATAAAATACTTATCTCGTTATTTAAACATATGTTGATGAAAAGTAATTCTGCGTCTATAACAGCAGTGATTCTTAGCATTGTATTAGCATTTAAAGAAAAAACTGTCAGAAATCGCTTTGATTTTTTTTTCAAACGTATGAGATCATTAATTATGATCTTGGTAGAGCTGCCGGAGAAAGAACTATAAAGTCCTTGTATTCAATTGGATATGGACTGAATAGGGAGAATGACATTTATCAAAAAGAGCGGATAGATACATGTGAGCAAAAGCATAGAAATAATACTTTGGAAGGTGTTATTGTTGCATACCAGTTTTTTATGCCGGAAGGTTCGGATGAAGAGAAGTTCAAAAAACGACAGAAAAGAATATGGGATATACTAGATGATTATTATAAAGAATTTGAAAGTGAAGATTATAAAGATGGTGCTACTAAAGAATTAATCATAAGGCGTATGGATAGACGTATTATGGAACCAAAAATTGAAACGGTTGATGAAGGAGTGTTGATCGATTTTAACCCTCAACTTCCAGAAAAAATAACTGAGTATACTGATAAGGCAAAAGAAGAATCTGATAGCAAGACAAAGTATATAAGATTAGATCTTTGGGCAAAGATGAAGTTAGAGAATGATCAAAAAGCTGATGAGTATGAAGAGTATAATTCACATCCAGAGAAAGCTTTAGAAGAAGTAAAACAGTATATGGATGAGATGAAACAAGGAAAGTTTGGTGAGTATGACTTAATCTATAGCGCTTTACTACCGAATGTTTTTGCAGTATTAATTATTTATTACTCTGATATATTGAATCAAAATGATTTTGCCTTGGCAAAGGATTTTGTAATAGGGGCTTCCTTAGCACCGACACAAGTAAATTATGGATACCAAATGGGCGATGGTGTAGAAGGTGCAATAAGTGCTATTCCATATTTGTTCGGTAAAGTAGATTCGGATGATGACTTGATTTTCCTTTTATTGTTGATTCTCTTAAATCAATATTCATTAGGTATGTACAAACGTATATGTGATTTTGCCATTGAGTCGATTAATAACATATTATGGGAACATCACCCGGAAATAGCAAAAAAAATCACTCTATGTTATTTGAATATTGCATCTAAATTTGACGAATTTCTTCAGACAAAAAGGAGTGATCCACAGTACTTTAGGGGAGATGAAAGTAATATCATTTATATGGATTTCGTTGAATTTCATGAGGGAATTCTAGAAAAATTAATTACATCAGAAAACAAAGATATTACTGTTAAAACAGTAGATCTAACTATGACAATAGTTGAAGTAGTCCTTTCTTTAATTCCGCATGATACTCAAGATGCTCAGTTGCTTAATATTATAGAGAATCTCATTAAGGAAATAGCAGAAGAGGTTTTTAAAGAAAGCCAAGCAAATGAGTATACGGATAAACATAAATTATTGAAAGAGTACAGTAAATTCTTGCTAACAAGAGATGTATATGAAGTAGATAGATTTAACAGCTATTTTGTGAACAGCTTCGTATTCAATAGAGAATCAGGATATCTCTTTGATGAATTACTATTTGCAGAAGATGCGATGAATAAATTTGATACATTTTGGAAAGTATGGTGGTCATATTATGATAAGATTATTGAATGTTCAAAAGCTGGAGTACCCTTCTACGGAAAAGAAGTTATGCAAACATATATTTTAGCATTTAGATATTGGAAGAGTGGCGCTACTGAATGGCATAGTTTGAAAGTGGAAAATAAAGATTTTTATACACGGCTAACAACAGAATTATCACATATTCCGGAAGTGTTAGCGGGGATTTCACATCTTCTGTATTCTATAGGATCTTTATTCCTAGAAGATGGAATTCCATGGATATCATCAATGTTATTGAGTAATCAAGAGGTTCATATTAAAAAAAATGTCAGCTAATACTATTTTTTGCATGGAAAATATAGTTCGAAAATATGTCAACGTGTATAGAGAGGTATTGAAGACTAATATAAGAAAGAAAGAGGAAGTTCTTGTTATACTTAATTGCCTTGTTGAAAAGAATTCTGAAGTTGCATATATGATACGAGAAAGGATAATCTAAAATCTATGTACTGATATTTTTAAAAATCAATTAATGTAGTTTAGAAAAAACCGCCGGTGCACATAGTGCGGTGAACCTTATCATAAATAAGTGAGATTTCCAGATTGGGTTGCTTATAAATAAAAGTTACTAAATATAGATTGGAGGGGTACTATGAACAGCAAATTAAAGAGAATCTATGAAGAGAGATCACAGATCTACAATTGTTCAATTGAACAATTTGAAGATGAAGGAATAACGTTGATGGAAGTTGAATCCATGCGTGGAAAGGGCTATTTTACTCTGGCACACTTCCGAGATCATCTATTTGTTAGAATAGATCCAGAGATGGAAGTACCTATTGATAAGTTAGACATGTCATTGAAAGGGAAACCTTTAGATGTCATGAATGCTCTAAAAGATCATTATGCCTCTTCCGATAGAATGCTTGAAAAGACATATTGCTATTACTATTATTTGAAAGACGAACCTCTGATTAATCACTCTAGTCTAATAGTTAAGCGGATAACTGATGATCAAGCAGATCAGTTGAACACGTTCTTAAATAGGCTCTCAGAGGAAGATTTGGAATTAGCTGATATTGAACTTGATAAACTCGATCCAGTTATATTTGGTGGATATGTAGACAATAAGATAGTGGCATACATTAGTCATCGTTATCCAATTGGACATGAATTAATTGGTGATATTGGGATAGTTATTGATTCTGAATATAGAGGAAAAGGGTTTGGTAAGACCATGCTTATTCACGAAGTGAACTGGTGCCTTGAAAATGGGATTGTGCCTATGTATGTGGTTTTGGATGGCAATAAGGCATCTAGTTCACTCGTTCAAAAGGTAGGATTTGAGCAAGTATGTGAAATATACAGATTGAAGTAATATATGGCTAAGAGTATACAGAAAGATACTCTTATAGAGCGGATTAGGTATCAAGAATAGTGGGATATAGTAATCTTCATAAAGTTATTACATGTTAATAGATAAGCAGTATAATTAGTGATTCTGTTAATAATTTAGCAACTAAATTAAAACCACTGATAACATGGATACGGCAAACCGTACCATAAGTAACGGGGGCTTTATGAAAAAGGGAGAGCTTGTATTTTTCTTAAGCTCTCCTTCTATTTTTATAGCCTATAAGTTGCTTAAGTAAATACACTATTTTAATAGATCTACTGACAACCTTTTCTAATACATACTTTAACAATGTCAATAACAGGTTTATAAACAGGTGGGATAGGTAATTCATCAACATATTTAGGAATGCATTTTGGATTTAATGTCTTTGACATCAGTTTACCTCATTTTCATATGATTTAATAAGATGAAAAGTAAATAGATAACCCTTCTCAAATTCAATCGATAGGTGTACTATGTTATTAACAGACTCGCTTAATGAGGTGAAAAGTCAAGAGGGTTTAAAAAGCGTTTAGTTTGTATTTGAAAAGCTTAAAATGCAATTATTATAAGGGGGTGTAATAAATGATTGAAAAAAAAAGTACAATCGCCAAGAGGAGAGGTCTATTACTGGACGAATGAAATAAAGGCATCAAAAGGGTTTGCTATTGTTTTTTGCCATGGATTAACAGCAGACCATACTCTTTTTGATAAACAGGTTGAGAATTTAGCCGATGACTATAAACTGATTACATGGGATTATCCTTTACATGGGAAATCGAGAACTTATGAAGACTTTTCATTTGTAAATGTAAATAAAGAGTTATTGACCATTCTTGAACAGGAGAACATTGAAAAAATAGTTCTTGTGGGGCAGTCAGCAGGTGGTTATATTGCTCAAGCTTTTATCAGAGAATATACTGATAAAGTATTAGGATTCATAGGTATTGGCACAACACCCTTTGGTGAAAATTATTACAAGAAGTCGGAACTGTTCTGGATTAGACATTTTACGACTATAGCTAGATTATATCCCTATGGTTTCTACTGTAAAACAAGTGCAAAAGGTATTACTGTAACTGATGAAGCAAGAGAAAGCATTTATAAAACATTGACTTGTTTGGGTAAAAAAGGGATGTTGAAAGCTGTAGATGCAGTTTATAGTGAGTTTTTGAAGGTAAAAGATGAAGTTCAATTCACTTGTCCAGTTTTGATTACGTATGGCGAATATGATCATGTAGGCTATGTAAAAAAATACAACAATAGCTGGGTTAAAAAGACAGGTTATCCTTTGAAGGTGATTAAAGATGCTTCTCATAATGCTAATTATGATAATTATAAGGCGTTTAATGAATTACTCATTTCTTTTGTTAATCCCATTATGGAAAAGGGAGTAGGATGTGAGAAAAAAGCTATAAATTTATAGTAGAGGTGAAACGGTATGAAAATTGGAAAGTTTGCAGAGAAGAATAATTTAACAATAGATAGTATTAGACATTACATGGAATTAGGTTTGTTACTTCCTGATAAAGAGGGAAGCCAATATGATTTTGATAACCAATGTAGTGAGGATGTAAAGGATATTATAGAATTAAAGGAATATGGTTTTAAATTAACTGAAATACGCGATATATTATATATAAAACATCTGACAAACCCAATCATATATGAAAAAAACAAATATTATAAAAGGCTTTATATAAATAAGCATGAAGAAGTCACTAAACAAATAGAAGAATTAACAAAAGTAGAAAACAGATTAAGATATAAAATTGATGAAATTTCAACGAAGAAGTTGTCATGCTGTCAAAATAGTGGTGTTGATATTAATGTACTTAGTCTCTTAGGATGTCCTACATGTAATAGGAATTTAGTTTTAAAAGAATGCGATATAAAGGGTACCCAGATTCTTTCGGGAACGCTCAAATGCAAATGTGGTAGATCTTTTTCAATAGAGGATGGTATTATAGTTTCAGACAAGAGTGAGCATATGGATAATCCCTTTGGAAGTGATATAGAAAAGTTTTTTTATAGATTATTTAAAAAAAAGTAATTTAGAATTTATAAATATACTTACTAAAGATTTACGGTGGTTAAGTAAAAGATTTAGTAAAGAAATTGATGAAGATACAATCGTATTAGAGCTTGGTGTTGGCTATGGTATTTTTTTTAAGAAACGTTTATGAACATTTGTTGGGTAACAATATATACATTGCTGTTGATCATAATATTAGCATTTTAAAATCGCTAAGAGAAATGTTAAAAAGAATAAACCCTAATAAAATGGTAATTCTCATATGTTCTGATGTTTTGGATATCCCTCTAAAGCAAGATACCATTGATGTTTTTATAGATATAGGAGGGGATGCAACTAATAATAGCTATTTATTAAGACATATAGATAAATATGCAAAAGGAAACGCTGCTCTATTTGGAAATTATATTATTAGCAATACCTTTCTAAAGGATGATTTTATACAAGACGTAGAGACTAATAATTTTATATTAGAAAATGTCAGAAGCAATTTAAAAAATAATAATTATAATATTATTGAAGAGAGAATCTCAAAAGAAATATCTCAAATTGGAGAATATGCAATAGAACTAGGTGAAAATCATAGAATAAGTAATTATATTTGTTTTCTAAAAAGATAGGGTCAACCCTATCTTTTTTTATTAGCTATTAAAAAGTTCTGTGAACTTAGCTTATGAAGTAGGCGTATTTTTATATGGGTCAAGAAAGTTTTCATATGGGTAGAAATATTTCTTACAGAAAGAATGCGATGTAGTCACAGTTCATGTTTAGTCACATTTAAGAAAATATACAAATAAAATTGAATCTCGTAATTGTCAGGTTGACATTGGGTTTACACCATAAAGTAAACTATTAATGTAGATTGGTTCACGCCTAATAAAAAAGTTATTCTAACTGCAAAATATTAGAAAGGAGAAAACCATGAAAATATTGAAGAAGTTTATGAAAGCACTAATAAGAGTATTAAAGTTAATTATGATTAATATCAGTACAATAGCAATAGTTCCTTCTAGAACCCCCAAGATAAAAAGTAATGGAAAAGTAGTTCCAGATAGTGTTACAGTAATTAAAAAAGTTAAGATAGGAGGAGTAGAACAAGCACTTCTTATAAGAGGGTATAACAAAAATAATCCAGTAATACTATTCTTACATGGAGGACCAGGTCAGAGCGAAATTGGTTATATGAGAGAATATCAGAAGAAGCTTGAAGAAAAGTTTGTTGTTGTACGATGGGATCAACGAGGTTCTGGAGCATCGTTTTCAAAAGGTATACCAAAAGAATCCTTTACGATTGAACAATTTCTTAAGGATACAAACGAGATTACAGATTATCTTAGAGAAGAATTCAATCAGTCTAAGATAGTTGTATGTGGACATTCATGGGGAACGGTACTAGGTACACTTGCAGTAAAAAATAATCCAGAGAAATATTTAGCTTATATAGGTGTTGGGCAGGTTGTCGATATGATAGAAAATGAAAAAATATCTTATGATTTTGCATTAAGAAAAGCAAAAGAAGTGAGTGATGAAGAAGCGATAAAGGAATTAGAAAGTATTGAAGTAACACATACCTTTGAAAACATAATGAGCTATAGAAAGTATGTACACAAGTTTGGAGGTACGATAAAAACAGAACCCAAAAAAGGAATGGGATCATTATTGTTAATGTCAACTGAGTACAAATTAATAGATAAGCTAAAGTTTGAAAAAAAGGTTATTACATTCATGTAAATTAATGCATCAGAAGTTAATTAATGTTAATTTTATGGAGGATGTAAAAGAATTAGAAATACCTACGTATTTTATAATGGGTAAAGATGATTATACGACTGTTATCCCTCTCGTTGAGAAATTCTATGAACAATTAAAAGCACCTAAAAAAGAACTAATTGTATTTCAAAACTCAGCACATCTGCCTCAATTAGAAGAAAATGAGAAGTTTAATGAGATCATCATAAGGATTATGGAACAAACGAGTGGTGATTACTATACCTAATCAAACAATAAAATAAACCTAACTATTCTATTGACCCTAGACTATAATCTAGGGTTTAAACAATATACAAAGAAAATCAAAGAATGATTAAGTTCATTTAGCTCATCTAAGGGAAAAAAACTAACTAAGTATCTTCTCAAAATCGGTCAGTGGGTATATACTTGAATTGTTAAGTAGATTAACGTAACAAGCTATATCGTACAATAATTGTTATAATTACTTCAATAAATATTAGAAAGGTTAATGTTCTATGAAGGATAGTTATTTTAATTTAAGTGATGAAAAGCAAATGAATTTATTCCATTCTGGTTGTAAAGTGTTTGCCCATAATCCATACATAAAAGCTTCTATGTCAAAGGTTGCTTCAGAAGCTGGGATTTCTAAATCTTTATTATTCTATTACTTTGATAATAAAAAGGAATATTATTTCTTTATTGTAAATCAAGTGATGGACGAAATCAAAGCGTTAATTATAGGTAGTTTTGATAGGGAAGAGAAATTTGATTTATTTGATAAGTTGATTGAGATCATTGATCTAAAAGAAGCTTTTTTTTAAAAAGACATATTTATACTATGAATTGATTAAAAGAGTATACTATGAGCAAGATGAAAGTCTGCAAATGGAATTATACGAGATGAAAAAAAAATAAAATGACTTTACCTTATGAATCGTACATAAAATCTATTTCTACAGAGCGATTTAAGAATGAACAGGATCTTGCCACCGTACTAAAAATTATAGTTTATTGTGCTGAAGGTCTAGTCATAAACAGTGAGAAGAAAATAACAAAGGCGTTAATCAATGATTATAAAGATATTCTGATCTCGCTAAAGAATAATTATTATAGGAGGGAAGCATAATGGAGTTCAAAGAATTTGGTAATCAAAATGATAAGAAAGCATTACTTATCCATGGTGGCTATGTATCTTGGAAAGCATTACATGTTCAAATAAGTGAGTTGAAAAAAAAGGATTACCATGTATTTGTACCCATGCTGGATGGACATAATAGTAACGATGCTTCTGAACTTGAGTCCATTGAATTAGAAGCATCGAGAATATTAGCATACTTTCATCAACAAGGAATACGAGAGATTGATGTGATTTATGGTGCTTCATTAGGTGCTGATATTGGATTAGAAATCATGTGCCAGTCGAACAACTTTGCCAAATACGCATTTATAGAATCGGGCTCACTTGGCATAAATAAGTTTTTTGCATGGTTATTGACTTACGTGTCGACGGTTATTATGTATAAAGGTGTACGAGGTAACAAGTTTTGTGAGCGCATTATTGATAGCTTCTTAATAAAGATTGGAATGCCAAAATCACTCTATAAAGACACAAAAGATTTATTAAAGCATATGTCTAAAAAAAACCACTAAGAATATACAAAAGCTTGTTACTCATTATTATTTAAAAGATTCAATTAGTGCAATTACCACCAACTGTCTCATTGTATATAGTTCAAAAGAAAAATTGTATATGGAAAAGCCCTATAATAGGATGAAAGAAATGGTTGAAAATATGCAAATCATATGTATTGAGGGCTACAACCATGGAGAATTATCAATAGGTGAACCAAAGAAGCAAATTAAAATGCTAAGGGAGTTCATCGCATAAATAATAGTCATGAAGTGTTGTCAAAAGATGGAATTATGGTTAGGTTTATCTCTAGTTGATATGCTATAATTAATTCAAGATATGACTAATATGGAGGCTTGATTCAAATGAGAGATATTCTTATTCGATATATGAAACGCTTCACTAACCTTAGTGAAGCAGAGCTTATGACCATCGCTGCAGATGTGCCCATTGAAGCATTTAAAAAGGGAACCATCCTTCTGCATCAAGGAGAGGTTCCCGTGAAGTGTTACTTTGTATTAAAGGGGTGTGTGCGACAGTTTGCGGTGGATGAAGCAGGTAGAGAAACGACGTTCAATTTTTTCACAGAAGAACAAGGGGTCACCATTTTCAATCAGCATACTAGTGATAAGACATCAAAATATTCTTTAAGTTGTTTGGAAGACTGTGTACTTGTTGTTGGTGAAATATCCACAGAGCAACACATGTACGACAAGCATTCAGGGCTTGAAACCATGACCCGCAAAATGATTGAAGCAAACATAAGTGAAATGCATGATGATTTTGCAACATTTATGGCGTCTCGTCCTGAAGAACGGTATAAGGAACTTCTTAAGAATCGTCCAAACTTGATCGACCGTGTACCTCAGCATCAGTTAGCCAGCTATTTAGGCATAACACCTGAGTCCCTTAGTCGTATAAAACGGCGGTTAGAGACTTCCGAATCTTGATCGTGTAGAACTAATCCAGAAAAGGAGTTTTACCACCTTTAATCAAGAGCCAAATACCGAAGCCTAATTCACCAACCATCATTGGAACATTCAAAATCATTTCCACTGTCGACATCACGTTTTCTGGTATTGGAATAAAACCTTGTAATAGATGAACCACTATATAACTTGCACCTGCTATACCAAGTAGAATGCTGATGGCTTTTGGAATCACTCTGGTTTTTGATGCTACAAGACCTACTACCAAGAGGTGTAGACCAAACACGATTAATCCCAACGACCAAACAGATTCAAATGTCATGACAGAAGCCATGACTTGAGAAGCAACAGTATGAGTAGATTGATTGAATAATTCGCCACTATGACTGGCTAATTCACCTACTTGAATAAGATTTGCTGTTGCAATAGCCAGTATGGCAGTATACATCAGTCGAAGCCAAGCCGCTAGCAATGAATACCCCCGATGTATGGGCTTTAGATAGGTATAAAATGCCCATGAAACCAGAATATCCGTTATTATAATTACGAGCCATCCAAATATTTCTGCTTTAAATAAACCCATAGATGTTTGGATTTCTTTTAAGGTTGCAATGGAGTCACCACCTATAATTAATGAACTATGGACATAGCCATATGAGAAAAAGGCTGCAATTGTCATGATAAGTAAGGATAATCCTGCAATTATTGCTGGTTTTCGAAGTTGATTTAAGTCTTGTTGTAATGTTTTCATCTTATTCCCTCCTTAGTCTTTTGATTATATTGTAGTTGATAAATAGGTATGATGCATTGACTTAAGTCAATAAATCAATCTAGGACATTAATTCGACCATTTTAGTTTGGTTGTTTTTTTTATGTGAAAAGTTTGATTAATAAAAAAAATATTAAGGGGGATTATATAATAATGATAGTAATTTTATAGTATAATAAAATTAAAATAACTGAGGAGGATACATAATGATTATTAAATTCATAACCATACATGTCAAAAACATGGAAAAATCGTTAACCTTTTATAAAGAAAAATTAGGATTTGTTGAGGTGCGAAGAATAGATCATATTGAGGGTATGCTAATGGTTTTCCTGAAGGATGAAGAATCTGGGTTGATAGAATTGATTGAGAATAGTAATAAATCAACACAAGATGAAGCTATAAAAGAGTCAGTCGTTTCATTTTGTCTTTCGGTAACAGATCTAAAGCAAACCATTAATGAATTAAAAAATAAGGGAATTGAAATGGATAAAGGGCCATTTGAAGTTCCTAGTGGCGAAACAATTGCATTTTTGAAAGATCCTAATGGTGTTGAAATAGAACTTATTCAAGGGTTTAATATGTAGGGAGAATGATAGGACAAGGTAAGGTTAGCACATGTTTTGCCTCTGTAGAGATATACAATCATTTGAAAGTTATCCAGATGAATTGGAGGAAAAAAAATTACCTAGAGGAGAATATTTGGTGTTTAGTACCTGGATTTCATCCGATCTAGGTGGAACAAAAAAAACTGAAAAGTAAAGAGCTGTATATGGGGGTAGCTGAATACGTGTTAAATCATGATTATAAGATTAATCCTGATTACTGCCTAGAACGAGAATATCGTAAGGATGGTAAATACGTTGATAAGATTGAATTATATGTGCCTATAAAAGTTGCTGAAAATAACGGATGAAAATGTTACTAGGCTAATAAAATCATTAAAAAAAATGGACATTCACTGATGGATACATTAATTAAAGTGAGTATCCATTTTTTAATACGTTTATATATTCAATAATAAGCATTTAACATAATATAATCCAAACATTAGTTAAAAAACAATTGCAAATTAGGAGGGGATGATTTATGCTAAATATAAGATTAGATAGAAAATAAGCTAGTAAATTATGAGTGATATAGAGGTGGATTATGGATAAGAAAAAAAACGTGCACTAGTGGTTGAAGGTGGTGCAATGCGCTGTATATTTTCAATAGGGGTATTAGATAGATTCATTGCAAATGATTTTTATGATTTTGATCTGTGTATTGGTGTATCGGCAGGGTCAACGACTATAGCAGCTTATTTAGCTGGTATGTATGGAAGAAATTATCGTGTGACGGCGGATTATTCTACTAGAAAAGAATTTATTAATGCTTTCAATTTCATAAGAGGTAAGCATTACATGGATCTTAAGTGGCTATGGGACCACTGTGAAAGATATGATCCTTTGGATGTTGAAAAAAATGCTTGCAAGAGGTATTGACTTTTACGTAGGTGTTACATCAGTAGATACGGGTGAAGTAGAATATATTCAACCAACAAGAGATAATACAATTTCTCTATTAATGGCTTCTTGTGCCATACCAATTGTCTATAGAAGCCCAATTAAAGTTAATGATAAATAATATGTTGATGGTGGTATTGCAGATCCTATTCCAATAGAAGAGGCTCTCGGACACGGTGCAAATGAAATTGTCATTATCCGTTCAAGAAAAAAAGAATTTCAAATGCTGTCTAAAAGAAATAAAATACAAGATTTTTTATTGAGAGACTACCCAAAGGTAAGAGAAGCTGTCAATAAAAGGGGTACTAGATATAATGCATCCATTGATTTAATAAGGAAAAAACAAGCTGATATCAAGATTATCGAGATTAACCCTCCAGAGTTATTTCAAACAACAAGGTTTACAAAGGACAGGGATATTTTACAATCTGATTATCAATTAGGCTTGCAAATGGGTGAAAGTCTAATTGAAAAAATTGTTATAAGTATCATGTAATAAAAAAAAGAGTTACACCCATTGCGTCATGATATATGCGTTGGGAGTATAGGTATATTGGGACATGCAAATGAAAAAATAATCTTAAGAAATTTGTTAGAAATTCTTTAATATATCGTTAAATCATCTCTAATCTTTTCAGGTACACTTGGATGAGAACATGATTTAATGATTAGAGGAGGATTTTTAATGAAAAGAATAGTGTTAGCATTACTATTTGTATTGTTTACGTGTATCATTGTTTTTTATTGTTGCTGGTGTGATAAAAGATAAGGAGCAGATAACATCAGGAGGACAGGTACAAAATCAATCCACTTACGTCACCATGAAAGATGGTACAAAAAAAATCGCTGTAAGAATTATGCTACCATATGACTTGCAAGACAATGAAAAAAGTACCAACAATAATGGAAAGTACACGATATGGTACAAGGAATAAAAAAAAGTTTTGTACTGGGTGCATTAATAAACTTAGGCATAGGAAAAGAAGCCCCATCTATATTTTACGAAACCCTTTCAAAATCCAAATACGCATCTGTCAGAGTCGATGCAAGAGGTTCAGGTGCTTCTTTTGGAACCAGAGAAATGGAATGGTCCATAGAAGAAATGGATGACATGGGTCAGATTATTGAATGGATTAAGGGTCAACCCTGGTCCAATGGAAAAGTGGGCACCTATGGTATATCCTATAGTGGTAACACAGCGGAATTGGCAACCATATCTAACCATCCCAATTTACTTGCAGCTGCCCCGCTATACCCTGATTTTGACCCTATGGTCCATTCAGCTATTCCAGGAGGTATATATAATGCGTTTCTCATCCAAAAATGGAGTGAATCCAATAAGGCTATGGATGCCAATGTAAAAGACCTGTTCAACGGAGGGATTGCCCCTGTAGATGAAGATAAAAATGAAAAACTTTTAAAAGAAGCAATAAAGGGTCACAAGACCATTGATATACATGCAGCTATTAAAAACGTCATATATGTTGACGATGGGTTAGCAGGTGACTATAAAGCAAGTTCACTTGCACCCTATAATTACAAAGAAAAGATTCAAAAATCTAAGGTTCCTCTGTATGTCAGAGTTGGTTGGCATGATTCTGCTACAGTAAATGGAGCTATTGAAAGGTATCTGACTTATAATAATGATCAAACCCTTATTATAGGACCATGGAGTCATGGAGGGTGGCATTTTTACGATCCATACATAGAGAGCGCTTCAACTCAAAAAGAGATTATAGAAGAACGGAAAAAGCTTGAGACCATCCAGACGAAAGAAACCATTGAGTTCTTTGATACCTACCTTAAGGAACATGAAAAAGAAATAATGACGCCTAAAAAAGAAATTAGATATTATACCTTGGGGAAAGGAAAATGGAAAATAACAACTACTTGGCCAGTAGCTGGTTTTGGCAATAAAATATTGTATTTTAGTGAGAAGAATCGTTTAGATGAGCACAGACCTGCAAAGAGTAGTGGAAAAGATACTTACAAAGTCGATTTCACGGCCTCAACGGGAAACAGTAATCGATGGTTTACGAATATTGGCGGAGGTCCGATACATTACCCCGACCGAGCAGAAGAGGATCAAAAGCTACTCACCTATACAAGTGAACCCCTGGAAACTAATATAGAAATTACTGGCGTTCCTGTTGTAACTTTAAATCTTTCATCCTCAGCTACAGATGGGGCATTCTATGTGTATCTTGAAGATGTTGCACCCAGTGGTAAAGTTACTTACATCACGGAAGGACAATTAAGAGCCCTTCATAGAAAAGTTTCAGACGAAGACTTGGGATATGTAAGAATAGGTCCCAACCATTCTTTCTTAAAAAAAGATGGACAACAACTCACACCTGGCGAGAACACAGAAATGAAAATAGGTATGTTAGCTACATCTGTTCTGATAAAAAAGGGGCATCGTATCAGGATAGCCATAGCTGGTCATGATGGAGCTAATTTTGAGAGAATCCCTAATAACCATGAGGAAGTAATAATTGATGTACAAAGGAATAGCATGTTGTCATCCTATGTTGAGCTTCCTATGAAAATAAGAAAATAATAGCTTATAGCAAAAGTCATGCCAAACTACTTTTTACGAAATAATCATGATATAATAATAGTGTCAATAGTAAAATTACTCTCAACTGTTTGCATTTTTTTGAAAGGATAACAAAGATGAGTGACTATAATATCTTAATCATTGATGACGAAGTAGCTATCATTGAGTTAATGGAAATTTATCTGTCCAATGAAGGGTATCTTATATATACAGCACTTAATGGTGCTGATGGGTTAAAGATTTTACAAGAGAATCACATTCATCTTGTTGTACTGGATATTATGATGCCTGGAATGGATGGATTGGAAACATGCCAAAAAATTAGACAGCATAATACCATACCCATCATCATGCTTAGTTCTAAGTCAGAAGATATGGATAAAATATTGGGATTGGGAATTGGTGCTGATGATTATATGGTTAAGCCATTTAACCCCATGGAGCTGATTGCAAGAATCAAATCACAATTGAGGCGTTTTATCTATTTTAATACCTCAAATAATAAGGTCTATGATGAAAACATCATCAATATAAAAGGTTTAGTGATCAACAAAAATAATCATCTTGTGACGGTTTTTAATGAAGAAGTTAATTTGACACCCACTGAATATGCGATACTTCTTCTTCTTGCAAGTCATCCAGGAACTGTTTTCAGTGCTGAGACAATATTTGAAAAAGTATGGCAAGAGAAATATTATGAATCTAATAATACGGTGATGGTTCATATTTGGAGGCTTCGAGAGAAAATTGAAGAAAACCCCAAAGATCCAAAATTTATTGAAACCGTCTGGGGGGTTGGCTATAAAATTGAAAATTAAAGTCAATTCAATAAGAACTAAGCTCATACTAGCTATTTTTTGAAAGTGCAGGATTAGCCAGTATATGCATGATTTTTCTGGGTATTCTATTTATCATTGCATCTAGCTCCTTAAGCTTTTCGCTATTCTTTCATGAGCATTTTTTTTGAATTTGTATTACTATTTTTTTTGCATTTTTTGTGATACTTACCATTGTTTTTTTTCTACACCTCATAAGAAATAGCTTACATTATCTTAAAGAAATAACCACTACCCTTCAGGTGATTTCCCATGGTGACTTTGATGTTCATATACCTGTAAAAACGTCCGATGAGCTGGGGAAAATGGCTGGAACGGTAAATGTCATGGCATACAAGCTTAAAGAAGCAATAGAAGAAGAAAGAAGATTAGAAAAAACAAAAAATGATTTAATAACCCATATATCCCATGATTTAAGAACACCGTTGACATCTACCCTTGGGTATTTGGAACTGATACGTAATATGACACCAGATCAAGAGTCAAACCTATGGCGATACATCAGCATTGCTCATGGCAAATGTAAAGATTTAAAAATCTTAATTGACCATCTTTTCGAGTATTCAAAGCTACATAATTCGAGGATGACAATTAATCAAGTAAGGGTGAGTATAGGAGAACTGTTAGAACAGGTAATCATGGGATTTATACCTGCATTAAAAGAAGCTCACATGATATATCGGTTATTTTTTATCAATGAAAAACTTATGGTTACTGTTGATCCTATGCTCTTGACAAGAGTGTTTAACAATCTCATTGATAACGCAATCAATTATGGAAAAGATGGGGAATACTTAGACATTGAACTTATAAAAGATGATCAAGAAGCAGTTATTCGAATCATAAACTATGGAAATCCCATTTCGGATGCTGATTTACCTTATCTGTTTAACCAGTTTTATCAAGCTGACCAACCAAGATTAGCAAGAAATCATCATTCGGGCTTAGGTTTAGCTATTGTAAAGCGTGTTATGGAGATACATCATGGTACAGTTGAAGCCTTAAGTGATCATGATAAAACCATATTTGAAGTAAGGTTAAAGCTGTGCAAATAATGTAAAAAAAATCATGAAGGGAGAAGCGCTATTATGAATCAAGTTTTAGATATAATTAAAAAACACATCCCTTACCTATCATCAGCAGTTGAAAGAACTTGCTGTTTATGGAGAAAATACACTGGATGTATTACAAATTGATCAAGAGACGAAAAAAATTGATTGAGGACGGTATAATCTGTTCGTTATTTGAAGGCAACGCACCCTATCGCCCAAGGTATATTTTGCCAGACTATGAAAAGTTAATGAAGGAAGGATGTCAGTTTTTGGAGCTAGATCCACCGACAGACATATGGGAGGCTATCAATAATCTACTTATTTTTTACAAGCATGTACCCTCCATCACCACATATCCTGTTTATTTAGGGAATATGGATACACTGTTAGAGCCTTTTGTGGAAGATGAGGTAGTGGCACGAAAAGCTATAAAACTATTTCTTCAACACATCGATAAAACCTTAACAGATTCTTTCGTACATGGTAATATCGGTCCAAGGGATACCAAGGCAGGTAGAATAATCTTGGATGTGATGAAGGAATTGAATTATGCTATGCCAAATTTGACAGTAAAGGTTGACAAAGAGCTGACTTCTAAGGAATTTATGACTTTATGTGCAGAGACAGCCTTAGTGACTGCAAAACCTAGCTTTGCAAATCATGCCATGTATGTTAAGGATTTTGGAAGTGAGAACTATGCCATTGCAAGTTGTTATAATGGGTTCCACATCGGGGGAGGAGGATATACCTTGGTTCGTCTTATTCTATCTAAATTGACGAAACAAGCCCAATCCATTGATGAATTTTTAGAAGAAATACTACCTTTTGCAGCAGGGAAGATGCTGGAATATATCGATGAACGCATACGGTTTTTAGTTGAAGAAGCTGCTTTCTTCAAGAGTAATTTCTTAGTGAAGGAAGGTTTTATTAAACCAGATCTATTTGTGGGTATGTTTGGTGTGGTGGGTCTTGCTGAGACAGTGAATGATCTCCTACAAGCCAAAGAAAAAAAGCCAACGATTTGGCTATGCCAAAAAAGCCAATGACTTGGGTCTCACCATTATAAAAAAAACTTGATGCCATTGTGTCTGCCTATGTATCAAAATATGTAGAGTGCTTCCAAGGTCATCATGTACTGCATGCACAAGTGGGAATAGATACAGATATAAACGCTTCACCAGGATGTAGGATACCCATTGGGGAAGAGCCAGATACGTATGACCATATCCTACAATCAGCACCTTTTCACCAATATTTCTTTAATGGCATTGGGGATATTTTTGTTTTTTGAAGATACGTATCAAGAGCATCCAGAAGCTCTCGTAAATATTGTCCATGGTGCAATTGAATCTGGCGTGCGCTATTTCTCAGCCTATGGTAGTGGATCTGATGTGGTAAGGGTTACAGGGTATTTAGCGAAACGATCAGAAATTGAAAAACTTGAAAAAGGTGAAGCCGTTGTGAACAATGCAACCGTATTTGCCATGGGTCAAAAAAAACAATAGTCATTCTTTAGTACGTAAAATAAGGAGTTGAGATTAAAATGGCAGTGATTCACAAGATTATCCCTTTTTCCTGTGTGGATGGACCGGGAAATCGCACGGTTATTTTTTTTCAACACTGTAATTTCTCTTGCACCTATTGCCACAATCCCGAAACCATTGGTAAATGCATAAACTGTGGTGCGTGCATCAATGTATGCCCAGTTCATGCACTATCAGATGAAAATGGAAAAGTACAATGGCATCATGACACGTGTGTAAACTGTGATCAATGTATAAAAATATGTTCTCACAGTTCCAGTCCAAAGACAAAAGACTACTCCGTCCAGGAAGTTTTTGAGGAAATAAAGAAAGTAAAGCCTTTTATTGAAGGCATTACCGTGAGTGGTGGAGAATGTACACTTCATGCTGTGTTTCTAATAGAGCTTTTTCGAAAAATAAAGAAGGAACTGGGAATCACTTGTTTTGTAGACACGAATGGTAGCATTGATTTAACCCAGTATGAAGAATTGGTTGATTTAGCAGATGGGTTTATGTTAGACGTGAAGTCCTTTGATAAGCAGGAACACATCCTATTAACGGGCGTATCCAATGAGACGGTTCTTAATAATCTTAAGCACCTTCTAGATAAACATAAATTGTATGAAGTAAGAACAGTCATCGCACATAAGCTAAACAATATAGTCACTGTTAGGGAAGTAGCCCGAATGATAAAGAATAAGTGCATCTATAAACTGATTCCTTATCGAAAATATGGAGTTCGACAAGAGGGGTTAATCGTTCATGGAGAAACAGGTCCAGATGAGAGCCAAATGAATGATTTGAAAGAGATGGCTATAGAGCATGGTGCTATGAGGACATTGATTGTAAAGACGGTAATATAAATACGGTGTACTAGAGGAATTCTCACTTAACAAACATGAGAACTCCTCTTTTCATTAATATAGGAAAGTTCAACTTTCTATTTTTTTTCTTGAAATCTTTACGTGACGAAGTCACTTTCGATGGATTAGTTACAAAGTTTACTCATTAAAATGACCCCTTAGGAATAATTATGTTAAGGGGGTGTCAATAATGAAAAAGAAATTATTACGGGTGAGTCTATTATTAATATTTAGCTTACTTATAATACATGGGATCAAGGTGTCCATTGTTACGTATGCAACTGGGTTAGAAAACAGGATAGATGAAGAAGAAATGATGGATCATGATGATGACAAAATTGATCAAGAAGATGATAGCACAAATAATAAAGAAGATAGTACAAATAATGATGAAAGTTGTACAAGTGATGAAGATAAAACATCAGTCCTTCAAGAAACAGAAATCCAATGCGACATACAATGTAACGAAATGCTTGCACATGAGATAAAGAATCTTAAGATATTTAATAAACGAGGTAAAGTATTGAAAATCGGAGATAAAGGAGAACTTATTAAGTCACTGAATACCCTTCTTAAATGGCTCAATTATGATGTAGATGAGACATCGTTATTGTTTAATCCTCAAACAGAGCATGCAGTCATTAAGTTTCAAGAAGACCATAGCATGAAGGGGACAGGTATCGTAGATAAATTAACCTACATTCGTTTAAATGATTATCTTCATCATAGTAAAATGGAATATGACTACATGGATTATGGTGTGAAAATGGGTCCCACTGAAGATTATTGGATCATTATTAATAAAACAACCAATGTGTTACAACTCTACAAAGGAAAAAACCGCTTAAATATATATCGAATAGCTACTGGTAGATCCATGTCATTTACGCCTGAAGGTAAGTTCAAAATATCTAATAAGTTAATTAATGCAGCATGGAAGGATATACCCGGTGGTGTAGCTACAAATCCTTTAGGTTCAAGATGGATGGGGTTAAGTGTAGGTAATCATTGGACCTATGGTATACACGGTTGTGGCAGACCAGAAAGTATCGGTACTTATGCCAGTGCAGGGTGTATTCGTATGTATAATTTTCAAGCAGAAGAGTTATATGACTTAGTCTCTGTTCATACACCTGTATGGCTAGGTACAACAGATAAGATCGAAGAATGGGTTATGGCATTAAACAAAAGCTATGATGAGATGCAGAAAGAACAAGAAGAATCAAAAATAATGCAATACGAAGAGGTCATGTCATTATTGCTTAATCCATATATCAATGAAGCTCTAGCACAATATTATGGAGAACCTTCTGAGCATAGAACAGTAGAAATAATAAGTATTGAGAAAGATGAAGAGGGTAAATATAGATTGACAATCATTCTTGAAGTAACGCTGGATAATGAAACAGACATCTTACAAGAAAAAGATTGCCTTAAGATTAATATGGATTTAAGCGAGTCCAAGATTGAAGTATCTCCATATGAGAAGATAGTTAATTGATATGTAAACCGTACACTTTCTATTGATGGAATACCTAACCTCATGTATAATCTAGATGAGTAGATCACATATATAATTATAACCGTAGGCTGAATTATGGGTGATGCTATACAACTAGAGGAAGGTATAAAATGATGACAGAAAAAGAACGGTATTTACCATATTTATCTGGTACGGGAATGGCTCTAATATTTGGGTTTTCATTTTTTATTCACAAAGGAAGCACTATCAGAAATTGATCCATTTCATTTGTTAGGATTTAGATTCGGTATCGCAGCCATGCTCTTATTGATTCTGAAAATGGCTAAAGTCATTAAAGTGAATTATAAAGGAAAAGATATACGTAAACTCATAGCCATAGCTTTGACACAACCGGTTGCTTACTTCATTTTTGAAGTATTTGGCATCAAGCTAACTAATTCTTCAGAAGCTGGCATGATGATAGCTTTAATACCCGTTGTAGTAACCATACTAGCAGTCATATTCTTAAAAGAATTTCCCAAAAAAGATACAAATATTCTTTATAGGGTTATCCGTTACAGGTACAATTTTTATTATAATCATGAAGAGCAGTGAAATAGGTTCGAATACCATGGGTATCATTGTACTTTTGTTAGCCGTATTATGTGCATCCATATTTAATATATTATCAAGAAAGTTCTCATCAGATTTTAAACCTGCAGAAATTACCTTTGCAATGATGTGGATTGGTGCAATTGTCTTTAATGCAATTGCTATCATACAACATCTCTTTAATGGTGAGATAACACATTATTTTGTGCCTTTATTGAATGATAAAGTCGCTACAGCAGTACTATATTTAGGCATATTATCCTCCGTCGTAGCATTCTTTCTTGTCAATTTTACTTTGTCAAAGATTGAAGCGTCTAGGTCCGCCGTCTTTGCAAACCTATCAAGTGTCACATCGATTATTGCTGGAGTTTTAATAAGAAAGGAACCGTTTTCTTGGTATCAGTTGACAGGAGCTATTATGATTTTGTCGGGAGTTTGGGGAACTAATTATTTTGGAAGTAAAACCTTTAACAAGAAGCAATAGAACCCATGAGCTTTTTGTACAACTAGAGTTTTTATTACTGATCATGACCATATATGCTTTTTGACTCAGGGACTCATAAAATCCTAAAGTTTATAATTGACACCATATGTTAATTATTTAGGGTTTTATTTTTTTTGGGCACATTTTATAATTTAGCCATAGATATAAAATGGTACGATAAAACTTTATTATAAAGGATGATTACAATGAGATTCATGAGTATAAATAGTAAATTCCATCATATTGGTACCATAGTTTTTGATTTAATGATGCTCAATATTCTATGGATCGTTATGAATATAGTGTCCCTAGGACTCTTAGTTGGTGTTACGACAACCGCTATGTATCATGCAATAAATAAAAGTATGATTCAATCAAGAGAAAATATATATAGATGTTTCTTTAGAATGTTCAAGAAAAGGTTGATTAAAGCATCTGTCGTTTATTTAATTTTATTAACAGCTGCTATATTATCCTATGTAACTTATTGGTATATGAATACATACTTTTATATGCATTCAGCATTTATTATACTATTTGCCATTCAAATGTTATTTATAATGATTATGTCTATCTATATTTTTCCTTTAATGGCTGAAAAAAAATATGGGAATTAAAGAGTATTTTTGGATGAGCTATTATTTAGCTTTTAAATACATACATGTGACCATAATAGCCATTATTGCTGTCTTAGGTATGATGTACCTTCTCTACGTTGGACCATTTATTTCCATCATTATACTTGGCGTGAGTGTACAAGCCTATGTGATTGCACAATTAATCTTTAACCAAGTTTTTAAGCATCATTTTACGAATGCTATTAAAGGATATGAAGTTAGCATAGGTAAAAAAAACAAACCAAGAAATAGGGCATATTCAAACAATAAAATAAATAGATGAGGTAAAAGATATGAACGAACCAAATAATAATATTCAGGTAGGCATGTTAGGAAACTGGATTAAATCATGGGTACAAGAAGATGGCGCCATTCATGGTTTTCATAATCACTCTGTTTGGGGTGGTAATCCGTATCGATTATTAGATTTTACATCAGGACACAGTACCTGGGCATCTCCTTTTCTAGCAGGATTATCAAAAGCATTATCCGTAAAAATGAATGACAAAGGAAAAGGATTATTGGATAAGTTAATTGAATTCCAAGCTACGTCCTTTCAAGAAAATAACCAATATAAACATGTAGGATTCCAAGTAGGTGAAACATTACAGAGTGGATTGATTCATAATGCAATTACGAATATTTCTCTTGGATTAACAGCTTTTTTATGGGAAAACATTTTTGAGTGATGATCAATTAGCATTAATAAAAAAAATGCCATTCTAAAGAACTTGATAGGCACATATGGATGGGGTGGAGGCAGACCTTGTCAAGCAAGTTGTTGCAATCAAGATTATGCAAGGATTTGGAGCAAATTAATCTTTCAAAAAAAACATACAAGGATAACCGTTTTAGAGATGAGATCATTGAAGACTTAGAATTTATGATTGAAAACCTTCATATAGCTGGATTCCCAGACGATGACAGTATAGCAACTTATAGAAATATATCTCTGGAAAAAAGATATTATTGAGCCAGCAGAGTATTATGGGTTAATGATTTGTCCTTTAGTTGAAGCTTATGAGCAGTATGGAAATAGAAAATATTTAGAGCAAGCCATTGGCATATGTAATCATATCATTCGATCTTCATGGGTAGACGAAAATAACCAAAGAAGATTACATAAAATGTGGTATAAAGCAAAAGATGCATGGGTTAAACTAGATGAACCAATGCTGATATCGGGCATGGCAATGTCCCTACTTGGGATAAATATGTGTTTACAGCATATTGAAAATGATGGGTTTGAAAGGTTTATCAATGAATGTGATAAGACTTATGCCTATTATCAAACAAAGAGAGGTTATTTTGTATCAGCAACGGGGTGGAAAGCAGAACCAGATGTAGCACCATGTACGGCTTGGCAAGCTCATGACTTTATGTATTTAGCTCATAGAGGAAGTAGGATTGATGAAGCGTTCTGGGATGCCTTTAATAGTCCTTACGACAAAGTATCAGCATTACTAGGCGATAATTGTATATGGGTTGAAGATAATGAATATTGGGCAATCAAGGATTATTTTTCTAATGGCATTTACATGGTAGCAGGAAGAAAAGACACTTCAAAATTTGTCATTGATATTGGCTGGGTTCCATGTAACAGAACCGTAGAAGAAAGATTTAAATTTAAAGAAGCACCTGTATTTGTAAAAAAAACAGCTGAGGGTGTATATGTTGTTAATGAAGCTAATAGAGAATTAGATGTAGATACTATCCTTAATATGCCAGTAATACTAAAATAGATATATGTTAGATATGATTTGAAGTTATTATAAAATTAATTCCAAGATAATGTTATAAAGAGGAGTAATAAGATGGACAAAAAAAGATTAGAAGAATTAAATGAACTCTGTATTAAAAAAATAGAAAAAAAATATGTCTATAATGAAAGAGAATCTGAGAGAGTACACGGCAAAAGAAGATGGCTATTATTTTAGTGAATTAGAGATAGATCATCCTGAAAAAAACATCTCGTGATATTTCACATTTATTTGTATGGACACCTTCATTTTTTACTGGAATGGCTTGTCTAGCTTATGAAAATACAAAAGATCCGTCTTTCGTAAAGTGGTTAAATCAGTTCTATGATGGTTATCACAATAAGGTATTTAACACACCGATGAATACCATGCACGATTTAGGATTCTTATATTCACTCTATTCAGTAGCACTCTATAAATTAACAGGAGATGTCAATCATAAAAAAGTTGGCATAAAAGCAGCTGAAGAGTTAGCTAAGCGGTTTTTCCCAAAAGGAAATTATATTAGAGCTTGGGGGCGATTAGACGAAAAGGTTCCAGACTATGTATCAGAAGAATTAGCCAAAGATCATTTTTTCACGGAAAGTAAAGGTCTTGCTATTATTGACTGTATGATGAATTTACCATTGTTATATTGGGCAACTGAGGTAACAGGAAACCCCTACTTTAGGAATATTGCTAATGCTCATGCAGATATGACCTTGGAGCGATTTATACGAGAAGATAATACTGTATTTCATGCGTATCGATTTGATGAAGCAACAGGGAATCCAATAGGAGGAACCAATTACTGTGGATATTCAGATGATTCCTATTGGTCACGAGGAGCTGCTTGGGCAATATATGGTTATATCATTGCCTATGGGTATACCCAGGATGAAACATATTTGGAGGCTTCTAAAAAATTAGCTCATAAGTACATAGACACCATTCAAGAAACCATTGTACCTGTATGGGATTTTAGTCTACCAGAAGGCGCGTCCAGAGAAGAAGATACTTCAGCAGCAGCCATAGCTGCTTGTGCATTTATTGAAATAGCCAAACATGACCCTGCGGAAAAAGAACTTATTAAATGGGCTGATAAGACAATCGAAGCCTTAGCAAGTGATAAATATCTTAATAAAGATATTGAATGTCCAGGGATATTAAGGCATTCTAGTGGCACAAAAGGATATTGGATATGTAGCGATTATTTCTTTATGGAATTAATTAATAAGAGACTACATGATATAGATATTTACTGGTAACAGATCATCGTTTTACGAAAGGTCATTGTAGGGTGCCAGATAAACAAAAAGACTTCATTCGTGAGGTCTTTTTGTTTATCTGGGAAAATTCTATCAAAAACTTTACTTCTTACTTAAAGTTCACTTTCGGAAGAGGTAGCCACTATTCTTGGATGAAGAAGTAAAATAAGAAGAGGATTGTAAATATAAGATACGATTGAGTATTTAAAAAAGTAAATAAATGATACTTTAGAAAAGATGTTAACCTTGTAAGGTCATGAGATTCTCTATAAAATAAGAGATATGATAAAAAAATACGTTTATAAATTGAAAAAAAACATGACATCCTGTTAATATTAATATTACGTGCAAAACATCATTTGAGTTCATAAAACATAAGGAGCTGGTATTGTGTACAATCTTATTATTATTGATGATGAGGAGATAATAAGAAACGGGTTTAGTAAGTTTGTTGATTGGAACAGGTTAAATATTAAGGTAGTTGAATTATTTGAAGATGGAAAAGAAGCTATCGAATATTTGAAGAAAAATGATGTGGATATTGTGTTAACGGATATAAAAATGGTCGATAAAACAGGATTAGATGTAGCTGAATTTATCCATGTGAATAAACCCTATATTAAAACAGTTTTTATGAGTGGGTACAAGGAGTTTGAGTATGCCAAAAAAGCAATAGAATATAAGGTGGAAAATTATATCTTAAAGCCAACGAATTTCCAAAAGGTCAATGAAATATTTAAAGAGATTGTTAAAAAACTTGATGAAGAAAGAACCATTCAAAAACAAATCCCATTACTTGAAACTCAATTTATTAATGACCTATTATTTGGAGCCATTCATAAAAAGGCAGAGATAGAAAAGAGAGCTGTACCATTAGGTTTCAGTGATAAAATATACGATGCATGTGCCTATTTTGAATTTGAGATTAAAGATAATCAATTGTTTTTAGAGAATAACTGGAGTTATGGAAAAGAAAGATTAAACATGGCTATTAGTAATTTTTTTAAGTCTTTGAATAAAGAAATGGTTTATTATCCTTTATTTAATGAATCAGAGGACTTTACTGTTTTTGCTTATTCAAAAAATAAAAATGTCCTCCAGTTTGAGCACCTTATTGAAGGCGAATTAAAGGAAATATGTGAATCAATAAAGGGGTTCATTGATTTAAATATAGAACTATTAAACTTCAAATGTTTTAATAATTTTTTTGAACTTGCAACATACAGCGAGAAATTAAATGTTATTGAAAATGTAAAGGAAGATGCCAACATTCTCAATATCAATATGCGCGATTATAAAAAAAATCCTTCAGAAATATAAACTATTTTTTAGTAAAATTAATGAAGGAAAACTAGATGAAATCGAGAGTTTAAACGAATCATTTTTTAATCAATTAGCAGATCAACCGATACAGTTCACGCAAAAAGTTGTCATTGACTTACTGGCAAATCTATCCAATAAATTCAGTCAATTGGATGTGGATATTATTTCAATTACAAATGGGAAAATAAACTATAACCATATATTAAAGATAAGAGATATGGATGAACTACAAAATTATTGTTTTGAGATATATACATATATTGCTTCATTTATAGGTAAGAATAAGGATGAATCCGCTGAAAGGGTTATAGAAAAAGCCATGAGCTATATCGATGAGAATTATCAATATGATATTTCTTTGGAAGATGTATCGAATCATGTTTTTCTCAATTCCGTGTATTTTTGCCGCTATTTTAAACAGAAAACAGGAGAAACTTTCACCGATTATTTAACAAAAGTCAGGATGAATGAAGCCATAAGATTAATTAAGGCAGGTCAGTATAAAACATATGAAATCAGTGAAAAGGTAGGGTATAAGAGTAGTAAGTATTTTTCAAGGGTTTTTAAACAATATACAGGATTATCGCCAACGGAATATGGGAAGATATAGAAAGATATGGTGATAGTATGATTAAGATAAATATATGGAATTATATTAAATCCTTTAAGTTTCAATCCTTACTCATCAAGAATTTTGTTTTGATTTTTCTTTGCATATCTTTACCCGTCATAATCATTACATTCTCTGTGAAAAAAATAAGTATAATGATGCTGTAATTCAAGAAATTGAGACAGCAAATTATAATTCTGTACTAAGAATGCAGGAAACTGTTGATAGAGCAATGCAAGAAGCTACAAGGTTAACAGCACATATTTCTATATCTAATGGATATAATATTTTCTTTGATTCCGATGATAACTATGCTAATTATGATAATTCTATAGCTATTATGCATGAACGAACCAGTGGCTACATTAATATTTACGACTATATATCCAGTATCTATTTACACTCAATGAAATTGGACAAGACGTTATATGGAAATATTGATTATTTAATTGGTGAAGTAGGTATGAACGACACCACAATCGTTGACGAAAATTGGTATGAGGAGGATATAAATAATCCTCAATTAATAAATAGGTATTTTTCTTGGCAGGAAAATAGAGAAGGTGAAAATCATCGTAACTATGTGACAGTTGTGCATTATGTTAGAAAGAAACGCACAGAGATACTTGGTTCTGTTACAGTGAACTTAAAAGCCAGTTATCTAGCAAAAATGACAAATATGCCCTTTGTAGAAAACGATATGAGTACGTTGGTTATTGATAATAACACCAAGCAAGTAATCATAAGTCAAAATTCCGACGATTTTTTGAAAGACGTTAAAAATATTGATATTTTTAGTGAAATTAAATATAAAGACTTTGAGGGCTCAGATATCGTTACAATCGATAAAATAGAATATATTGTTACAGTCGTGGATTCTAAATATTTAGATTGGACATACTTAGCCATGCTTCCACTAACCAGTTATAGCAATGATGTAAACAAGATTAATACTTATGTTAAACGTAATTTGCTTCTATCGTTTATACTAAGTCTTATTTTAAGTTATATGTTAACTCTAAAAAACCTATGCACCAGTAAGAACCATAATGCGCATAATAGAAAATCCTCGATTATGGGATAGTAAAAAGAAAAAAAATGAAAATGAAGTTAAGTATATTTCCAATAACATATTTCAGATTATATTGTCTAATGAAACCCTGGAATATGAGTTGAGAAATAAAATTAGTTTACTAGATAAGGCACAAAAATAAAGCATTACAATCACAGATGAATCCTCATTTTCTATACAATACATTAGAAGCTATTAATTGGACAACAATCGATTTGACCAATGGACAAAATGATGCCTCTGATATGATCACACAACTGTCCAATATGCTAAGATATTCTTTAGATGGTGAACAATTTGCTAGTCTTGAGGATGAAGTAGAATGTTGTAAAACATATATAGAAATAATGAAAACCAGATATAAAGACAAGATAGAAGCAGAGTGGTTGATCCAAGAGGACATCAAAGCATGCAAAATAATGAAATTAACCCTACAACCTATCATAGAGAATGCCATTTATCATGGTATAAAACCCAAAAGAATGAAAGGTGTTATTCATATAAGCTGTCAATTACATAGTGAAACCCTAATGATTATTGTGACAGATAATGGTGTGGGAATGAGTCAAGACGACGTAACAAAGATTAATAGTAAAATCAACAACAAATACCTGTTAAAAAAAAGAAGGTATCGGTATGTATAATGTTAATCAGAGACTGAAAATTCTTTATGGAGACGCATATGGGATTAAAGTTGTGAGCGAAAGAAATAAAGGAACGTCAGTTACAATAAAATTACCTGTCGATAATTTAGCTAATACATGATACTAAAATATCTTGAGGTGTATATAAATTAAGTATCTATACTTCTGTTTAATAATCCTTGACGATTAAACAGAAGTTTTCTATATGTTATGCCGAAAATACAGATATTTGTTCTAAAAGATATAAAAGGATACCGTTGTAAAAAAAAGTGAACCCCTTCATTTGGGATAAGTAAAACGGCATACCTTTTAATTAATTATTTAGAATTTATAACCCTGTTAAATGGTGATAGAATAAGCATAGCGAAGCAGAATAAAAAAAAGATAGACATATAGAAGGTGGAATTTAATGAGGAAAATATCAAGGAAATCATTCAAGAAAAACTTAGAATTATTCGTATTAACCTTGCCAGCAATAATTGCCTATTTAATCTTTGCATATTTACCTATGTTTGGGGTCGTTATTGCTTTTAAGAAATATAGAGCACCAAAAGGTATTTTAGGAAGTGCATGGAATGGGTTCGAAAACTTTAAGTTCTTTTTTTTACGTCACAAGATGCATGGAGAATTACAAGAAATACAGTAGGGTATGCTTTGCTTTTTATTATTATTAATCTTGTAGCAGGTGTTATTGTTGCTTTGCTATTGTATGAAGTAAGAAGTAAAAGAGCTTTGAAATTTTACCAAACATCAATGATGTTACCAAGATTCTTGTCTTGGGTCATTGTAGGCTACATAACATATACATTTCTAAGTCCCACTATGGGAATTTTAAATCAAGTAATTGAGTTTTTTGGTGGCTCACCTGTCAATTGGTATTCTGAAGTATCTGCTTGGCCGTGGATCTTGCTAATCACAAATACATGGAAAGTATTAGGGCTGAATTGTATTATGTACTATGCAGCATTGATGGGTATTGATAAAGCATACTTTGAAGCTGCAGAAATTGATGGTGCCAATAGATTTCAACAAATCCTTCATATTTCAATACCTAGTATTAAGCCACTTATGATTGTGCTTACATTACTAGCTTTTGGAAATATATTCAGAGGAGATTTTGGTTTGTTTTATGTTATACCGAGGGATGTAGGTCTTTTATATCCAGCAACAGATATTATAGACACATATGTATATCGTGGCTTAAGAACCGGTAATTTAGGAACGACTGCTGCTGTCGGACTATTTCAATCATTAGTAGGGTTTGTCATGATTGTTACGATGAACGGCATAGTAAGAAAAGTTGAACCGGAATCATCGTTATTCTAATTATAATGACTTAAGAAATGGAGTGTCAGCATGTCAGTAAGAAAAAAAGAAAAAGATGAGTTATAGAACATGGATTAATGTATTTTTTTGTCATCATGTCCATTGCTTTCGTTGTTCCGTTTCTGTTAATCGTAACGGCGTCTTTAACCAACGAAGATATATTAGTTAAAGAAGGGTTTAAGATTATCCCTCCTTATTTGGACTGGACAGGATATAGATTTGTACTGAGTAATAGTAGTGAAGTTATAAGAGCTTATGTTGTAACTGCTTTTCAATCATTTTTTGGAACTTTTTTATCCGTTCTTGTTATGGCTCTTTGTGCATATCCCCTATCACGAAAAGATTTTAAATTACGTAAACCTGTCAGTTTCTTAGTTTTTTTTACCATGTTATTTAATGGTGGATTAATTCCAACATATATACTGAATTATAAATACCTTCACTTAGGGAATACGATTTGGATCTATATTTTGCCTACATTATGTTCAGCCTTTTATATCATTATTCTGAGAACATTCTTTCAAGGGCTTCCACTTTCACTAGTAGAGTCGGCAAAGCTTGATGGGGCAAGTGAAATAAGGATATTCTTTCAAATCATATTACCACTATCAAAACCAGTGTTAGCAACAGTTTCATTGCTTACATTGTTAACAAAATGGAATGATTGGTATACAAGTTTGATTTATATTACGGATTCCAACTTATATACACTACAATTTTTGTTGAAACGCATATTACAAGAAGTTGAGTTTTTAAGAATTATGGCAAATAATGCGCCTCCAGGTATAGATTTAACAGCAATAGAAGATACACCTGTAGAAAGTTTGAAATTTGCAATGTGTATCATTGCCGCAGGTCCAATGTTAATGGTGTTCCCATTTTTCCAAAAAATATTTTGCTAAAGGATTAACAGTGGGCTCTGTTAAAGGTTAATGGGTTAGTTACAGGTAAGCCTGTGATTATAAATAGTTTATTAGAAAGAGATATTTACAAAACGAAAGGGGAATTTACATGTTGAAAAATTGTAAAAAAAAGTGTAAGCATGCTACTAGTCGTTGTTTTAATGATGAGTATGGGTTTAATGGGATGTAAGGGTAAAGAATCAACTAAAAAAAGAAACAAATACAACCAAGGAAAATGGAAAAGAGACCACGTCAACAAAAAACGCTTAAACTATTCTTAGGTGGAGATGAAAAAGAAGGGCAAGATGAAGTATTTGCAGCAGCAAATGAAATGCTAAAAGAAAAATTGCCAGGTGTACAGATGGATATTCAAGTAATTCCTTATGGCGATTGGACTGAAAAATGGAAACTGTTAACTGCGGCAGGGGATCAAATGGATGTAGCATGGATAGGTTGGATGTTAAACTTTGATTTAATATCAAGAGAAGGTCTATTAACACCAATGGATGATTTAATTGCTAAGAACTGTCCGGATATTACGGATGTTATTCCACAATTTGTTTTAGATAAAGCAAGTGTTGATGGGCAAGTCTATGCTGTTCCTAACTATCAACAAATGGTTGAAATGAGAAGAGGTATTCGCTTATACAAACCATTAGCAGATGAATATGTTGATGCAGCTGCACTAGAAGCACAATTTACTAAAGATTTAACATTTGATCAAGAGGATTGGGATGCTCTTGAAGTATACTTTAAAAAAGCTAAAGAAAACGGTACGTTGCAAAAAGGACCATCTCCATCTGTATCATGGTTAAGTAGAAATGGTTATGAACCAATAGCCAATCAAAATGTACCTGTTGTTGTAAAAATTGGCGATGAATCATGTACGGTTATGAACAAATACTTAACACCTCAATATAAAGATATGATACATACTATGGCAGATTGGTACAAAAAAGGTTATATTAGAGAAGATGTATTAGCGGTAGAATCAGCTGATAAACCTCGTGCAGATGAATTTGTAAAAGATGGTAATATTTCATGGGTACATGAGACACTTAAAGATCAAGCGAAAAAAGATACTAAAAGAGCAAAAGAGAAAGGTAATGATGTAGAAATCACTATCATTCCAACAGTGGACTTTCAATACCTTGCACCTTATGGAACACCTACTAACCTAGCTATTCCTTTTACAGCTAAATATCCAGATGAAGCCATGCAACTTATTAACTTAATTAATACAGATAAAGAATTTTATAACTTAATGGTTTATGGATTCGAAGGTAAAAACTATGAGAAAATTAATGATAACACCATAAAAATTATTGATAAAGATTCATATGGGCTAGCAAACTGGGCAACAGGAAATACAATGCTTGGTTATGAAATCGAAGGTGGTGTTGAAGGTTGGTCAGAATATCTTGACAAAATGCATCGTGAAGCTAAACAATCAAACTTGATGGGCTTCAAAGTAAATACTGAAGAGTATTCAACTATTTTACAACAACTGGATACAATCATTAAAGAATATCAAAATGCATTAGAATTCGGTGCTTTAGGTGATGATGTAGATGCTAAATATGAAGAGTTTGTTAATAAATTAGAAAAAAGCAGGCATTAACAAAGTCATTGAAGGATTCCAAGAACAAATAGATGATTTCTTAGCATCAAAATAGTTGTATTTTCAAGATAAGATGTTGAAAATGAGCTTTAGATATACCTGCGGGTATTCTAAAGCTATTTTCGCTATATATAAAAGTAATGGGGTAAATCCTTAGTAGGGGTAACAGAAATTGACTCTATACAAAGTAAAAATAAAGGCTAGCGGACTTTCAGGAGACTAATGATTACAAGGAGGAAGTACTTATGATAAAGGTGAAAAAAAGGATTAGTAAGTTATTAAGTTTGGTCATGATATGCAGTCTATTTTCAGGTTTAACTTTTACAGCAGGGGTGTATGCACAGGATGCAGGGGAAACATTCTTTGTATCACAAAATGGTAGTGACAGTAATGAGGGAACAATGAATGCTCCTTTTGCAACACTAGAAAAAGCAAGAGATACAATCAGGGAACTAAAGAATGGTTCTGGTTTACCAGATGGAGGCGTAACCGTTTATATGCGAAGTGGTGTCTATAACAGAACCCAATCCTTTGAGTTAAATGAGCAGGATTCAGGTACAGATAGTGCGCCTATTAGCTATAAGGCATATAATAATGAAAAAAAAGTGAGTATTATGGGTGGGTATAACCTTGATTCAAATGCATTTACAACTGTAACGGACGCAACGATTCTTGATAGACTTCCAAATGAGGCAAAAGAAAAAGTTGTGCAAATTGATCTAAGTACACAGGGGATTACAGAATATGGGAATATTCCTAAGAACGGATTTGGATGGCCACAGAATCCACCAGCACCTGAATTATTTATTAATAGCAAGACAATGACATTGGCACGTTATCCTAACAGTGGGTTTATGACGACTGGAACAGTTATACAAGAAGGCTTTATACCACGTAATCATATGCCAGATAAAGGCGGTCCAGGTTATTCAGATGAATGGTTGACTGAAGAAAGTCCAGTTTTTGAGTATTCAGATGACGCTATAAACCGATGGGCTGGGGAAAGTGACATATGGCTTTTTGGGTATTGGAAATGGGATTGGGCTGATGATAATCTAAAAGTATTAATGGATACGGTGAATAAACAGTTTATAGCGGAGAATCCAAGCTTTTACGGTATAAGTAGAGGGAAACGTTTCTATGCATACAATCTATTATCAGAACTTGATATTCCAGGAGAATGGTATCTGGACAGAACAAGTGGGATTCTTTACGTTTATCCTGAAAGCGATATCACAAGCAGTACAGTACAGATTTCTTTATTAAACAAACCATTAATAAATATGGAAAACGCTTCTAATATAACAATAGAAGATATCATCTTTGAAATATCATGTGGAGATGGTGTCAAAATGATGGATTGTTCGAATAATCTGATTGCCCATTGTACACTTAGACGTCTTGGACAAAAAAGCGGTTGCAATAGGGGATGAAGAAGCTGGTTTTAGTGGGACCATGTTAATCGATAGTGAATCTGGCGGAGGAAGAAATAATGGTGTTGTAGCCTGCGATATATATGATACAGGTGCAGGAGGCATATCTATTATAGGTGGTGATAGAAATAACCTTGTACCTGCAGGAAACTATGCTGAAAATAATCATATTTTTAACTATGCTCGTCTTATTAGAACCTATACAGCAGCAGTTTCATTAAATGGTGTTGGAAACAAAGCTATCAACAATGTGATACATGACGCGCCTCACCTAGCTATACGTTTTAGAGGAAATGACCTCCTTATAGAAAACAATGAAATCTATAATGTATGTACAGAAACTGCCGATGCGGGGGTTATCTACTCGCCACGTGACTGGACATATCGAGGCAATGTCATTAAAAACAATTTCATTCACGACATCCCTACATTATCTGGACTGGGTTCATATGCTATCTATCTGGATGATATGATGAGTAGTGCTGACATTACTGGAAACATATTCTATAATATTGCAAACTACGCATTCTTAATAGGTGGTGGTCGTGACAATAACATAGAAAATAACATCTTCATCAATTGTAAAAATTCTATGCATTTAGATGACCGTGGTATTGGTTGGGCTAGCTATCATGCGCAAGCGCCAAATGGTACATGCTATAAAGCATTAATGAATGTTCCATATAAGGAAGAGCCATGGCGTAGTAAATACCCTAAGCTAGTTAATATATGGGAAGATAATGCAGGTGCTCCAAAAGGAAATGTTGTCAAAAACAATGTACGCTACAATTCCGGTGGGAATAGCATTGCTAGTAGTGTAAGGACATATGGAGAAATAGTAGATAGTTTAATTGTGACACAAGATCCAGGATTTGTTGATGCAGCAAATATGAATTTTGCATTAGAGGAGAATTCAATTATATATCAACAGCTTCCCGAATTTGAGCCTATTGCTTTTGATCAAATTGGCTTGAAAATTGATCAATATCGTGATGATTTGTCAATAAACGTTGGTGACTTCAACTTAACAGCACCAGAAAATAATCAAGCGGGTATGGACCCACTGAAAACGGTATTTAGATGGCAGTCATCAGAATTAGCAGATTTATATGAGCTCATTATTTCAGAGGACGCTAATTTTTCTACTATAGTAGTGGATCAGGCATTTAATAGGACAAGTGCTGAAATAACTTCTTTAGAAGCCAATACGACATATTATTGGAAAGTAAGAGCTTTTATTAATTCAACTAAAATAACGGGAGAAAAATGGAGTTCTGTATATCAATTTACAACAGGCCAACCCAAATATTTTACAGAAGATGATTTTGAGAATGGCTTGGATAATTGGAATGTTGCAGAAAACGGAGCAAAAGGAACGAAAACAGTTAGCAACCAGCAGGCTCATAGTGGCACATATAGCTATATTGTTAATGAAGACATGGATGTCATTGAAAAACAATTAGGTAAAGACTATAATGCTGTAGGTGCCATTTGGTATTATGATGATGGTTATACAGGAGATAGAAAGCAAAATCTTGCAATGATAAGTGATGGCACATGGCTTGCAATGGGAGTGGATACTTCTAAAACCAACGGTTCAACCCATTATGTGATTCGTGATGAGGGTAATTACATAGCCACATCTCTTGAGAGATCGCATGGATGGCACAAATTAGTATGGGATGCCACATCAGGCAATCATATGGATTTATATATTGATGATACAAAGGTCTACACGACTACAAGAATGACATCATTTAACTATGTAGCCTTTGGCGACTGGTGGGGTAATAATGGTATACATGGAACAGCGTATTATGACGATTTCAAAATAGATCCTACAGTTCCTGTAGAAACAGTAGAACTTAATAAGAATACCCTAGAGATTCATGTAGGTGAAACGGTTATGCTTACCGCTAATATCATGCCTTTATATGCAACAAATAAGAATTTGACATGGACCTTGGGTCAAGTTACGGATGGTATAGTACAGTTAGATGATACAGGAAAAGTGACAGGACTGGGTGTAGGAGAAGCAAAAGTTACAGTTCGCGCAGACAGTGGTGCTTATGCTGAATGTGTAATCAAAGTGATTGATACCGTTGTAGACGTAGAAGAAGACTTCGAAAATGGTCTGGACAACTGGACTGTTGCAGAAAACGGAGCAAAAGGAACGAAAACCGTTAGCGACCAACAGGCACATAGCGGAACATATAGCTATGTCGTTGATGAAGATATGGATGTCATTGAAAAACAACTAGGGAACAACTACAATGCTGTAGGCGAAATTTGGTATTATGATGATGGCTATACAGGAGGTAGAAAGCAAAATCTTGCAATGGTCAGTGATGGCACATGGCTTGGAATGGGTGTTGATACCACTAAAACCAATGGTTCAACCCATTATGTGATCCGTGATGAAGGTAATTACATGCAAACTCCTTTGAGCGATCACAAGGGTGGCACCAATTAGTATGGGATGCCACATCAGGTAGTCATATGGATTTATATATTGATAATACAAAGGTATACACGACTACAAGAATAACATCATTTAACTATGTAGCCTTTGGAGACTGGTGGGGCAATAATGGTATACATGGAGTAGCTTATTATGATGATTTTAAGGTAATGTCAACTAATTAAAGGGCATGGCTGTATAATTTTCGTTTACTAGAGAATTGTAATACCTAAGTATTTTCTCGTCATAATGGGATAGTGCAAAGAATAATCATTAAGGGGTTGTCACAAAATGTATTTTGGGACAACTCCTTAGATGTATACACATAATTTTTATCAAGATAATATCAGAGACTAAGGGAGGACAAAATGAATAAAAAACCAAATATTCTTTTTTTAATGAGTGATGAGCACCGATATGATATTTCAGGTTTTGCCGGCAATCATATTGTGCGTACACCTTTTTTAGATAAGCTTGCTCAGGATGCAGTTATTTTTGAGAATGCCTATACGCCTTCACCTGTATGTATTCCAGCAAGACAGTGTATGGCTTCGGGACAGTTGCCTAAGACATGCAACGTTGAGATTTTTGGAGAAGATTTAGAACCCAATTATTTGACTTTTGCTCGAGTATTTTCTAAGTATGCTTATAAAACAGTGGCGGCAGGAAAACTTCATCACAGTGGTATTGATCAGATGCAGGGCTGGACACAAAGGATAGCTGGAGATTGTGATATTTTCCCTAGATTTATTCCTGTAGAAAAAGAAGAATCCCAAAAATATAAAAAGCCTCAAGGGTTTAAATGGACTGAAGAGAAAGAAATATTGAGAGCAGGAATTGGTACATCCCCCTATACAAGAGCTGATAAAATGACAATAATGGGTGCAGAGAATTATGTTTATCAACATTATATAGATAGTTACTATGATCGAGCAACGAAAGACATACCATTACTATTATATGTGGGACTTATCAATCCCCATTATCCTTATTTAGCTGATGAAGAATTATTTAACTATTATCTCAATCGAACCCAGCTATATCGTAATCGAGAACCATTTGAACATGATTATTTAAGTAAGAATCCAAATATGGAAGGACCATTAAGAGCAGGAATTGATATCTCAGAAAGAGATTTACATCGTGCAATGGCAGCCTATTATGCTAATGTAGAAACCATGGACTCAAACTTTGAAAGGATTTATAGGTCTTTAGAACAAGCAGGGCAAAACCTAGATGATTGGATCATTATCTATACATCTGATCATGGAGAAATGTTAGGTGAACATGCCATTTGGGAAAAGCAGCAGTTTTTTGAGGGAAGTGTTAAAGTACCATTGATGATTAGATACCCCAAAAGATTCAAAGCCAGAAGGATAAAGGAAAATATTAATCTATGTGATCTATTTGCTACGTTATGTGATCTATCTGATATTCCTATACCTGATGGATTAGATAGTAGAAGTCTCGTGTCTCTGATGGAAGGAAAGAATGATACTTGGTATAATGAATCTGTTTCTCAAGTATGGGGAAATAAAGTTATGATAAAACAGGATGATTTAAAATATCAGTGGTATGGGGATGATGCATCAGAAGTATTATTTGATTTAAGGATTAATCCAACTGAAACAATTAATTATATGAATGATGCAAGATACATAGAAGCAATTAATAAATTCCGAAAAAGATGTGCTGAATTAGGTTTTGGTCCTGAGGCAAATTCTAATTATATAAACGCAGGGTATCCTATTTAAGTAGATTTTATTTTTTTTCTCATACCTAACCTCTTTTATATGAATGGAATATGTATTATAATGATTCTAATGTACATCATATGAAAAGGAGACAAAGTGATGAAGAGAAACAACATATATCGAAAAGCAAGAGAAAAATATAACGCAAGCAGTGTAAATCCTCTTAATAGAGAAGAAGCGGCAGAAAAATTACACATTAGCGGGGCAACATTAGGACGATATGAGACGGGTGAGAGCGCACCTAGTCCAGAAGTGGTCTATGCAATGAGTAAGGTGTATGAGGATCCAGTACTTAGACGTAAACATTGTTCAGAAGGTTGTCTCATTGGTAAAGAGGATCATCCCTATAGTGCTCCTAAAACTCTTTTTTGAATCTGGATATGGGTTGATTAGTGCCAATAAAGCACTGGATTTATTCAAGAATGAGCTTTTTGAAGTCTTAGCTGACGGCATCGTTGATAAAGAAGAGATTATAAGACTACGTGAAATAATACCGCAGATTAAGCGAGTACAGAAGCTACTAAGCGATATTGAGATTGAGATAGAAAAACACTCTTTAAAATATGATATAAATAAATAGATTATTTTATGTATGCTACATTTGACAAGTAGATATATCAAACATGAGTTGATATACTGTCTGATGTAGCATTTATGTGATTGAGAACAAGGTGAAGATTCTCTATAATATAAGTATAAGGACATATATTGAACGAAGGAAAATACATATCACCGTTTATTCAATATATAGAGTATGTTAGATACAAGCCAGACATAGCAATCAGGTGTTAAACATACATCATGAGATGAGGGAGGATATTTCATGAAACATACAATTTTAGGAGCAATCATAGGTGCTATCGTCACTTTTCTAGTAGCACTCGTAACATTACCAGTGCTTAGCATCAAGTTCGCTGGAATCGTGTTACTCATCATGGTTTTTGCCGTAGTCATGATTGGAGTAGGTTACAGCACACAATACAAGAAAGTTGTTACACATTTACCTGGTAAGATAGGTGGAGCCATTCTCGTACTATCACTGGTCTACCTCATTATCGGTTTCATATCATCTTCAGCCATGTTCAAGGCAGGCGCTAAACAAAAAATGTTGGATGTGCAAGAAGTCGTGTTTGATGAATCGGTACCGAATGTAGATATGGAGAATCTTATCATATGGGATGAATCAGACGCTATCAAATTTAGTGAAAAGCTCATCACGGAGAAGGACCCATCACTTGGTTCAACTTACGCTATTTCAAAAGAATTTGGAACTCTATCCGTTATTGATGATAAACCCTATTGGCTATTTCCACTGGAACACTCTAGCTTTTTTAAGTATTTGAAAAATAAAACGATTCCAGGTTACATTAAGGTAAATGCAACAACAGGTGATGCCGAATTTATAGAGAAAGAATTTAAAGTGGCGCCATCCGCATACTTTGGTAATGATCTTAAGCGAGTGATTTATGCGCAACATAAGAATGTCGGTCTTACGGATTATTCCTTTGAAGAAGATTCAGAAGGTAATCCTCAGTGGGTAGTTACTGCATATACACATGAGACAGGACTTACGACAACAAAAGTATCAGGTGTGATTATTGTCAATCCAATAACCAAAGAAGTGACACGCTATGATAAAGGAAAACAACCAGACTGGGTAGATAGAGTAGCCTCAAAAGACATATTCGATGAGCATTTAGAAGCTTGGGGTAAATATACCAATGGCTGGTGGAACCCTTCCGATACAGGGAAATTAAAAAACACAGAAGGTATCGGCTATGTTTTTAAAGAAGGTAATATATATTTCTATACAGGCATTACGTCCTATGGTGGAGATGAAGCAACCACAGGCTTTATTATATATAACCCTCGTACTTGTACAGCACAATACAATCGAACTTCTGGATCAACAGAACAAAAAAGCAATGGGATTAATGGAAGAATTAGTACAGAATGCTGGATACACAGCCAAATCATTAATATTAATGGAGAAGCCTCCTACCTTTCTACATTAAAGGGTAAGAGCGGGAACGTAGTCGGTTACGGATTATGTTCAGTTAAGAATTATCGGGCAGTGGCTTGGGGTAAAACACTTCGAGAAGCTCAAACAGAATACAATCGAATCTTAATCACAGAGGGAAGTGCTACCAATACATTAAGTGATCAGTATAATACCCTAGAAAAAAAATCTGGTACAGTATCTAGAGTGGGTGCCTATAAAGACGGTTACTTCCTTGTGAAAATTGAAAACCTTGATACCCTGTTTGTTGTCTCAGCAGACCAATATCCATCCATAGCACTTACGGATAAAGGGGATCAAGTGGTAATATCTTACATCGAGACTGATGAGACAGTTAAAATAGATGCCATAGAGTTTATGAATACTTCAATTAAGTAATAAGGGATTTTTTATATATAGGATAAATAAAAACTATAGCACGAGGGGCTATAGTTTTTATTGTGTAATGGATTTTTGGTTTAAGTAGAATTGCATCATAGTAACCATATTATGCAACTTAGGAAGATTCGGTGGAATCTTCTTTTTTTCTTTTGTTATAGTATGGCTACATTAAGTGTTAAGTCTAGAGAGATGGGAGAATATATATGGAACAAAAAGGGAAAAGCAAGAGGAAACGATTTACCAAGAAACGGATTAAAATGATAATAGGTACGATTTGTTTATTGCTTATTATTGGATTTGGTATATCGAGTTATAGCATTGGTCTTAAAGTTGCTGATGGACTAATCTATTTAAACAAAGGTAACGATACCAAAGGTAACAGCCGAAAACAGCTTGCGTTATGGGGTTATGATATAGAAAGCTTTGAGAAACAATATACCGGTAAGAAGATGACTTTAACAGCTGAAGACAGTTATACAATACCGATGGTAGCCTATTATACCCATGATGAAGTAGACAATGATACAGTTATTCTAGTCCATGGTCTTGGTGGGGATTATGTAAGTATATATCCACAAGCCCAGATGTATCTTAATCATGGATGGAATGTCATTGCCCTTGATCAAAGGGGGAGTGGAGAATCGTCCTCAGACCAGATCTCCTTTGGCTACTTTGAGAAACGTGATATTAAAGCAATTGTGAACTATGTAAAAGGAAATATACAAAATAAGAAACTAATCATACAAGGTTTCTCTATGGGAGCAGTGACGACGGGGTTATATGCTGGCACAGAACATGCTACCAATAATGTAGATGGGGTCATTTTAGATTCAGCCTTTGACAGTATGGAGAGCATGTTTAGAGAAGTGTGGAAGACCATGGATGTACCTCTACCCATTGATTATGTGGTTTGGTGTGGTAATTTAGTATTAAAAGTAAAATATGGCTTTGGTTTCGATGATGCTAATGTGCTATTAGCTATGAAAAAGTGTCAGATACCAGTACTGATTATTCAAGGGGAGCAAGATGATGTAGCCACAGTAGCCATGGGTGAAACCATATATAAGAGTATTTCAGCTCATGGAAAAGAATATTGGTTAAATGATTCAAAACATGTTGAAGCTTATATGGATTATCCTGTACAATATAAGCAGAAAGTAATGAATTTTATATACTAAATCAATAGGATCAATAGAATAGGTATTAATTTCATGTTGATTCTTCTTATACAGGTGGTGACCCATGAAATTACGATTATTTCAAGATGACAAACTTAAAGAAGAGCATGTAGACGTACATTACCGTAGAATGACACCTATAATAGAGAAGGTTATTGGCATAATAGAAGGGACCAACATCAACTTGCATCTCTATGGAAAGACAGATAAGAATGAACAGATATTAATAAGAATTAGTGATATATATTATTTTGAATATGTGGATAAACGTACATTTGCATACCTTAAGGAAGAAATATATCAGGTTGGGGAAAGTCTAGCTAAGCTAGAGATGGATTTGGCTGGTGAGGGTTTTGTACGTATCAATAAATCGAATGTGGTGAATATTGAACACGTGCAAGCCATTAAGCCAGAGGTGAATATGAGAGTTAAGGCAATTATGGAGAATAAAGAATGTCTGATTATTAATAGAAGCTATAGAACAAGCTTCAAACGGTATCTTGAAGAAAGGCGCAATGTCCTATGAGAAAAAAAGAATCTCACTGAAATACTAATCGTAATCTGTATAAGTTATACCATTCTCTCACTTGTAAATGCAGGTTTACACCTTGCTATGGGAAGAGATAGTATAAAAGCAGTCAATTCAATTAGAATGATTTTATGGACCAGTTTGGGTGTAGGTATTATGTATACACATCAATATTTTCAGCGTTTATCACCTTTGGTCATGATTATTATACAATATGCCATTGCTATGGGTATTATCATGGCAAGTAGTTATATTGAAGTATTATTTGCCCCTATTCATCCTAATGGTTATCGGGACGCATTTCTTAGTTTTACGATTCCTTATATTATTGGTGCCAGTATTCATTATGTATATGTTATCAGAGAGGCTAGAAGGCAGAATATATTACTACAGGAGATAAGGAGCAAAGGTAGATCATAGATTGTAAGGCAGCGATTCATACAATACCTAAGGAGTTTGTATTATGGATTATATTCATCTAATAGAAAATACAATTAACTATATAGAAGAGAACTTGGAAGAAGAGTTAACATTGGACGTGCTTTCCCAGCAGGTTTATATATCGAAGTATTTTTTTTCACAGAATATTCTCAGCGGTTGTAGGTTGTTCCTTAAATAAGTATATTAATGAACGACGACTTAATAGAGCCCTAATATACGTGATGGAAACATCCGAGACCATGGTGGATATCGCTTATGCCTTACAATTTACTTCCCAAACATCATTCACTCGAGCATTTAAAAAGCACTATGGGTTACCTCCTGGTCAAGTACGAAAGAAAGGGGTTCAATTGGAGTTTCAACCAATTCCTCATGTTGTTAAAAGGTCTATGAAGAATTTAATAGTGATGTTGTAGCGGATTTTACTATTGTAGAGGAAGAGGAGCTTACTTTAATAGGGTTTTACATGGATGTTAAACTCACTGATGAAAATATTCAACAGAAAGTAAACATGCGTGCAGAAGCTTTTATAAGGTCAGTTAGTCCAATCGCTACGTACAGTGCCTATGCTATTTATTTTCGACCTCTCCATCAAGGTGATAGTGAATGCATACGTACTTTCTTTGGTATTGATTTAAAAATAGACAATCATAATAGGAATCATACCAGTTACAAGGTTCCAAATATGCTCAGTGCTAAGTTTCAATACACAGGTGATCTGTTACATATAGGTACACTTGTTGTGCGTGACTTAGCAAGATGGTTGACCATAGCCAAAATTGAAATGGAAAAAAAATCGGAGATATTATTTATACAAGCTTATGATAAGGCGTACAAAAAAAATAATGGTTCATCCAGTATCTACTTACCCATACGCGTAATACCGCAAGGAGTGTAAAGAAGGATTGTCTTATAACACCTATACTTATAACTAGGAGAATTGCTTAATTAAGTATGTCAATGATGTAATTCTTCATATAACTAGGAGGTTATAATATGAAAATTGTTGCATATAATGGTAGTCCAAAAGGCAAGCACAGCACTACTCATCTCATGATTAATGAAGTTCTAAAAGGTGCAAAAGAAGAAGGTGCAGATGTTGTTAACTATACACTGGCTGAGAAGACCATACATCACTGTAAAGGATGTTTGCATTGTTGGTATAAGGAGAAGAATATATGCGTATTAAAAGATGATATGGAAGATGCCATATCCCATTTTAAAGATATGGATATACTTATACTGGGAACACCCCTTTATTTTGATAATGTCTCTGGTATGCTAAAGGTATTTTTGGATCGTTGTATAGCTTATGGAAACTATTTTATTGAGAAAGATGAGCATGGCGAAAGCAAACATGTAGATGCTTTTAAAGAAAAGCATCATGGCAAACAAGCGCCTAGAATAATGGTCATCAGTAATGGTGGATTTGCAGAACGAAGTCAGTTCAAAGCGTTAGAATTTATGATGGATCGCATGGCAAGAAATATGAGTTCAGAAGTTATAGCAAAAAATCTTTAGAGGACAAGGTCCCCTATTAATGATGGGTAATGAGCAGTTAGAACCCATTATTGATAATTATAGGGGGCTACTGCAGCAAGCAGGAAGAGAAATCGTAACGCAGCTGTGTATTGAACCTGAGACCCAGTTGAAATTAGATATGCCACTTATACCAGTGGATATATATAATCAACAGATCAATAATCGGTAATCGTATAGTTATACTTATTAAAAGGTAATGAAAACCTCGTTTTTAGCGAGGTTTTTTTTGATGTAGATAGTTGTTATTCGGAAGATATTATGCCAATATAGAAGGCTTTGGGTCTATGAATTAAAATCTGAATTTGCTAAGAAGTTATAAGATGATAAGTATTTCATTATGTTCAGCATATATCATCACATACCCCGTATGGTTATAACATTGGCGTCATACTATAATTTGTCTCAAATACATACAACGCAGGATAAGTAAAATGGACGTTATGGAATTTCCACTTGCCATCTTCCTTCACAGCTAGGGCCTCAAACCGGAATTCCCATAGAGCCTCTTCACCAAAGGATAACTCTTTGAATGCATTAGCGATTTGTTTCTGAGCTTCGAAAAGCTTATCCGTGCCGTTACCTTCTTTTTGTATGGTTGCCTTCACACGTTGCCATTCTTTTTTCTAGAAATTCTTCTGTAGGCGTGGTTTTTTTTAAATATACCATTGGTAACAATGAAGGCTGTATCCCCTTCCACACCTATGATGGATTCATCTATACTAAGGGTCATTAAGTCCCACTTATCACGTTGAAGCTTGATCATTTCCTCGATAGGTCCTTTACCAATAGCAGCAGGAACTTCGTTAGGGTCTACAACATAGATATCGTCATAAGGTAAAAACATATCATTGACGACAAGATCAGTAGAACTTTCTGAATCTAGATAACAATTTTGGAAATCAGTTAGTAATTGACAGATTGATGACCTAGAATCTGTATTGAATGACTCTTGATGTTTAAGCATATTTTCTTTTGCTTGTTCAAAATACTTTGTAGCATCTGGATTATCAGGATCAATGCGCCATTCAGGATAACTGGGCATTGGAATGGAAAAATGTAATCGATTAATGTACCAAGTATTACCTTCTCTAACAAGTCCGCCAGATATTCTAATTGGCGTTGGTAGGTCATTAGAAATACCTATACTTGCTATTTTCATTAATAATGTTAACTTTACATTCATCATGGCTAATTTGGACTCAGTCTTATAACCAATATACCGACCTTCTTCACCATAATAATCCGATAAAATATACTCACACCACTCGTCAAAAGTTTCTTCTTCACTCCATTGCATCTGACAATCAGCTACAAACCACGCGGTATCATCCTTTGAATTGATTTTAGCACCCTCAGTATCTACACATAGATTACCCCAATACTTCCAATCGCTTTCAAGAATGCCTCGTAAACCCTTTAACCCAAAACACCACTCACTACGATTTGTCCCTACAGTTATCATTTTATCACTGTCAATAAACAGTTCCTTCAAATAATCATCTAAAACATCTACATTTCTGTTGGTATAACCTTCTTGAAATTTTCTTAACACTTGTCGAACATCTACTAGGTCTGTTTGCTTTATTAATTTACTTGTCATTTTTTTTACCTCCACTACCGTGTTTATTGCCCAGATTATATCACATATAACACTTGCCTATAAAGGTAAAGAATATTTAGTAGTTAAAATTGGGTTACTTTATAATAAGTTTTTGTAATGCTCGTGCAAATATCTTCTGCTCTTCATAAGTAAGCTTATGTTGAATAGATTTCTCCATTCTTTTAAAGGCATGCCATTCTGCGCTTTCAATCCGCTTGCCCATTTCAGATAGGCGAATATAAGAGACGCGCCTATCTTCAGTGGACTTCTCTTTATAAACAAGTCCTATTTTCCCCATTTTTTTGTATATGGACAGTCATGGTCGGTTTGGTCATTTCCATGGTTTTTGCTAACAGAGTTATGGTCGGGTTCTCTAACTGTGAGATTTGGTCAAGTATAGCAAAATGTCCATATGCAATATTATTAAGGTCTTCTTTTTCAATGAGTTTTTCTTTTTCCTCTCGAATAATGACTGAGCAAGTCATGATGATATCGTCAATAAGTTGATAGAATTCCAATATATCCACCTTCCTTGTATTTCTTCATTATCATCATTCTATCAAATATATGACCAATAATAAAGCCAAATATCCTTTTGTGCCCCGTAGAGTTAGGTGTTTTGTTTAATCCTATCAACTTTCATAAAAGGAATATGAACGAGAAGTTTGATGACCATACCTACTGCTAGTAGTAATACCGGATAGATGAGTTTCTGTTCTTCGAATAAAATACCATAGATATACATACCTAGCATCCGAGATAATGAGACCAACATAGTAAATAAGGAAGCAAAACGACCAAGGTACTCTCTTGGAACCTCTGATTGATAGAAGGTCCTAAAAAAATACCACATAGTACCCAAAAGATAAAAACATGCAGAAGCATCCCAGTGAAAGATAGATTACTGGATAGTATGTACCCGTTGACAACCATGAAATCACACCATTTGACCCTATAGGTATGAAGATAATCACAGCAGTAATCATACCGATAATACCAATATTAATCTGTTTAGCGAGAGATCTGCGGTGACGCTGATGCATGGCAATAAAGGAGGCTAAGATAGCACTAGCTGATATAATGCCTTGCAAGAAACCATAGTGAAAATCTGGTGCTTTAAAAGTAACCAATAGCATACTAATCATACCCACTTCAATAAATGTAAACATAAAGAGATGTGTTAATGCGCCATTAATCATCAGCGAAGTCACACGAATATCCTTTGTAATTACTTTAAAACCTGATACCATATCGCCAAATAAGGAGAGTTTTTTTGCGGGCTTAATAGGCGAATCACACACTAAGTAGACTTCTGATAATGCAGATAGTAGAAAGGTGATGGCATCTATTAAAAGAATAATCTTTAAGCCTATTGTACCAAATAAAAAGCTTGAAATCATAGGGGCTAAGACGTTAAAGGTACTGCGTAGAGACTGGTCTAAAGAATTAACGGTACCGATATGCTCTTTCTTAAATGTAAGAGGTACAATGGATATAGCAGCAGGTATAAAAAAATGTATCGGACACTGCAAAGAGTAAAATTAGAGGAATAATGATGCTTAGGTTAAGAGTAGGCACAAATAAGAGAGCTAAAAGGACACAGCCACGTATAAGGTCTAAGAAGATCATGACCTTTTTCTTATCTAAGCGGTCAACAAGAGCACCGGCAAATATACTCAAAATAAAGCGTGGAATAAAAGCCATAGCAAGGATACTACCAAATAACTTAGGTGATGCTGTTAGTTTCATGATATGAAGGGCCAAAGCCGTTGTAAGCATGACATCACCAAAGACAGACGTGCTACTACCAAATAGATAGAGGTATAAGTTTTTAGTTCGGGAAAATTTCATAAGTATCACCTTCTTTTAATTAGTTAGTTCGAACTAACTATATAACAAATAGGCTCTATTGTCAATTGTTAATAACTTTAAATATCATTAAACACAAGAAGTTAATAATACACGTTAATAAAAAAGATTGACATTAGAGTTACTCAAAGGCGTATAATGTTTTTCAGTGCGTCATTAATCTTAAGTTCCTATAGAAATTGGAGGTAGACAGAATGAAAGATAACATTTTAGGGACAAAAAAAATATCAACCTTGTTTTTCAAGTACACGATACCAGCCATTATTTCCATGGTTCTTGCTGGTTCACAGACAATTATTGATGGTATATTCTTAGGCAATTATGTGGGACCTAATGCACTGGCTAGTGTTAATATTGTCTCACCCTTTATACAGATTATTATTGGAACAAGTATGGTGATCAGTATTGGAGCTCTTAGTATTATCGGTAGACGTTTAGGGGAGGGTAAAAAAAGTTGGATGCTCAGG
>JDSF01000108.1_pt1 | contig 63803 bp, 70 predicted proteins | sample 199441 | NCBI WGS metagenome assembly JDSF01 (sample SAMN02592751, study PRJNA231836) | bioreactor metagenome | isolation source: continuous culture bioreactor denitrification-DNRA | place: Germany: Bremen
TATAGTGCGTTAATTTGAGCTTGAACTGTTTCATCTTCATAGTACTCATCGAATGTAGTAACCTTGTCGAATATACCATTTGGTGTAATTTCTATTACACGGTTGGCAATTGTTTCAACAAACTTATGGTCATGAGATGTAAACAGCATTGTTCCTTTGAATGAAGTCAGACCATTGTTTACAGCTTGAATAGATTCAAGGTCAAGGTGACTTGTTGGCTCATCAAAGATTAAGACATTTGCGCCTGACAGCATCATTTTAGAGAACATACAACGCATTTTCTCTCCACCAGAAAGAACGTTTGCTTCTTTAAGTGCTTCCTCACCTGAGAATAACATCTTGCCAAGGAATCCACGAATGAATGCCTCGTCCTTTTCCACTGAGTATTGACGTAACCAGTTTACAAGGTTCATATCTAGACCCTCAAAGTACTCGTTGTTGTCATTTGGAAGGTAGGCTTGAGTTGTTGTAACGCCCCACTTGTATTCGCCTGAATCTGGCTCCATTTCACCCATCAGAATCTTAAACAGAGTTGTTCTAGCCAGTGAGTTTCTAGCCATAAATACAATCTTGTCACCCTTCGAAACTGTAAATGACACATTGTCTAGAACCTTAGTGTCACCAATAGTCTTTGTAAGGTTGCTAACTTGAAGAATATCTTTACCCGCTTCACGCTCTGGTGTAAAACCAACAAATGGGTAACGTCTTGAGGACGGTTGAATATCATCTACAGTGATCTTATCAAGCATTTTTTTACGAGCAGTTGCTTGTTTAGACTTCGATGCATTGGCACTAAATCGTGCAATAAAGCTTTGAAGCTCAGCAACTTTTTCCTCACGCTTCTTATTTTGGTCTTTCATCAGTCTTAGCGCTAGCTGAGATGATTCATACCAGAAGTCGTAGTTACCAACAAACAGTTTTGCCTTAGAGAAATCAATATCAACCATGTGCGTACAAACTTTGTTTAGGAAGTGACGGTCATGGGATACAACAATAACTGTTTTATCATACGTGATCAGGAACTCTTCAAGCCATGAAATCGCACGGAAATCAAGGTGGTTGGTAGGCTCATCGAGTAGAAGAATATCTGGATCGCCAAACAGCGCTTGTGCTAAAAGGATCTTAACCTTGTCGCCACCCTTTAGCTCAGACATTGACTTCATGTGAAGATCTTTTGTAATACCAAGACCCATTAGAAGTTTTTCAGCATTCGTTTCTGCACTCCATCCGTCCATTTCAGCAAATTCGCCTTCAAGTTCAGATGCCTTAACACCATCTTCTTCAGAGAAGTCTGGCTTCATGTATAGAGCGTCTTTTTCTTTCATAATTTCATACAGCTTAGTATGACCCATAATAACTGTATCTAGAACCATTTCATTATCGTACTGGAAGTGGTCCTGTTTAAGTACTGCAAGTCTTTGACCTGGTGTAATAACAACTTCACCATTTGACGGCTCAACCTCACCAGAAAGAATTTTTAGGAATGTTGACTTACCCGCTCCGTTTGCACCAATAACGCCGTAGCAGTTACCTGGTGTAAACTTCAAATTTACATCTTCAAAAAGTTTTTTTGCCTGGAAATCTTAATCCAACGCCAGCTACTGTAATCATTAATTTCATCCTTTCAATAACTAGAAAATCACGAATCTATATGAAACAATTTCGTATTGTCTTTATCACAAAACAAAAGCCCTTCACTTTTTAAAAGGGCTTTTGACATTTTTGCATCCAATTTATTATATCGGTTTTGTGTTAAATGTAAAGTGTGTATTATTTAATCTCTTCATTTAAGGACGAAAAATCCACCAAATTTTTAGGCTTATTCAAATGGATAACGCAGACCAATTTCCTCACGAATGCGGTCAAGCGTTCTAATTAGTTCCAGTGAGAATTCATGTGAAACAACCGAACTTTCCTTTGCACCGATTGCAACTAAATTCGTTACAGCTTGTGCTTCATGCTGATACCCTAATCCCTCTGACCGGTCCATAAAGAACTCCTCAAAGTCATGGCTTACAAGAATTGCTTCTTTTGCACGGAAAAATTCTGGAATTTCAATGTGCCCTTTTGTTCCATAAATAACAGCACTCCACCTTGTTTTCACGGAGACTGAAGCCCCTAAACTAGCAGTGGTCTTTTCTTTATATTTCATTGATATTGTTGTGGTTTCATCAACACCTGTTTCAGTGAATAAGGCATTTGCCTTTATACAGTATGGTACAATACCCGTTACAGCATTTGACAACAAAACAGGTATATTCCAACATCTAATAAAGCTCCACCCGCAAGTTCTGGGTTATGTATTCTGCCCTTCGGATCTGTATTAAGTTCATCTCCAAAGTCTGCAGTAATTAGACGAATGTCTCCAATAACACCCTCTTTTATCCACTCAAGTGTTTTTCTTATAGCAGGCAAGTACAGTGTCCATAGCGCTTCCATTACAAAGCGGTCTGTTTCCTTTGCCGCTTTGAGTATGGCTTTCACTTCATTTTCATTCACTGCAAACGGCTTTTCACAAAGCACATGTTTCCCTGCCTTCATCGCTCTAATTGCGAACTCTGCATGGGTATTATGTGGTGTTCCAATGTAGACAATATCTAGCTCTGGTTGACTTAAAAATTCATCCAAATCATTAAATGTATGATCAAACCTAAACTTGTCAGCGACTTCAGCTGTCCTTTCAAAGTTTCGCCCATACACAGAATGTAGGTTCGCATCCTCAACATGTTTAAAATCCGTACAGAACATATCAATTATTAGACCTGTGCCTATAACACCCCAATGTATCATAAAAGCCTCCTTTCGGCTTGTCATCTGATAATGACTTTACCCCAAAAGAAGGCTATCAATCCTAAAGTGCAACATCTTCCTTAATGGTATCTGCTTTAGAATCCACTTTATTCACCAAAAGACTACGAGCAACAACACCTGCAACAACAATTATTCCACCTACAATTGCAAGTTTTCCTGGAGCTTCTCCAACGATTAGGAAGACCCAAACTGGATTGAGGAGGGGTTCGATAATTGGTATGAGAATCGCTTCAACCGCTGATACATGTTTGCTGGCTTCTGCGAAAAGAATATATGAAAACCCAAGCTGGAAAATACCCAGTAAAATTAGCCCAAATATGCTTTGCATATCTGGCATAGAACTTAGAATAAAAGGTAAAGCCACTAGGAATGTTAAAATGTTACCTAATAAAGGTATTTCAACCGGTTCACCTGATTTGACCATTTTAAGCGAAATAACGACCCCAGCTAACATGATTCCAGCAAGAACCGATAAAACATTTCCCATCATCTGTCCAACTTCAAGATCACCAACAAAGAATAGAACCATACCTGCCATAACAATGGTTATAGCCATCCAGTCCAGTTTTCTGACTTTCTCCTTTAAAATCCACCTGACATAAGGGCTACCCATATTGGGGCAGAATACTGGAGTAATATGACATTTGCTGCTGTTGTCATTTTATTGGCTACAACATAAAGAATCACCGTGGATGCGTAAAACATAGCACCAATAACCTTGTTTTTCTTTATCTGAACTGGTTTTCTTAGATATGCAATCATAAGAAGCGCAGATATACCGCTTCGAGTCCCCGCAATAGCCACCGGATTCCAGTCCACAAGCTTTATTAGAATACCACCTGTGCTCCATAATACCGCCGCACCGATCAAACATAGAATCGCTTTCAATCTAGTATTTTTCATAATTTTGCCCTCAGTATCCTCTAAAATATGCCCCCTCTTTCAGACAAGCTCATTATACTCCCGTGTGTGTGTAATTACAATTGGTTGCACGCAAATAAATTATTTGGTTTTTTGATGCCCATATTGGCTTTTTTTTCGAATTTCTTAAGATATTCATGCTACTATGTATTTCTGGTTTGTAATAGTAATGTTGCTGTCAATTTGAAACACTATGATGGAAGATACAACTAGGTATTAGATTATAATTATTGATTGGAGACACTATGAATAGCATACTTGAATTTTTGTTTAACTTGGATTTGGATACAGTCATTTGGGTTTATGATACACTTCAGTCCCCCCTTTGGAACCCATTTTGGATATTCATCACAACTATTGGTGATGTAGGTGCTATTTGGATTATACTAGCATTGGCACTGAGCTTTCACCCTAAAACACGAACTGTCGGATTAACCTGCCTGGTGGCACTAATTTTCAGCGGTGTAATTACCAATTTAGGGCTAAAAAACATTGTTGCTAGAGCAAGACCATTTACTTATTTTGATGCCACTCTCTTAATAAAAGAACCACATGATTTTTTTTCTTTCCCATCTGGGCATACATCTGCATCGTTTGCCGTTGCCTGGGTCTTGTTTAAGGACAAGTTTTCAATTGGCAAACTCTCAGTATATAAAGCCACACTTGTCCTTGCAATTTTAATGGGACTTTCTAGACTCTACCTGTCAGTTCATTTCCCATCAGATATACTTGCGGGTGTTTGCACAGGTATACTCAGTGGCTACTTAGCTCTCAAGATCAAATATCATTTCCTAATGAAAACAACAAATTAAAAACATATAAAGGTCTAATACGTCTTCATACGCATTAGACCTTTTTGATAGAAATTTTAATGGTCTTCAACTAAGACCTAAAGTACCAATGATGCACTCATTCTCTCAACGTCCTCCACTGACGCCCCTTGCTCTTTAAAGAACCATAAAACCTTGTCCATAGGCATGCCAATCATAATACCGTAGTGCGTTGAGTATTCATCCATATCCATGACTCTTAACAGGCCAAGTGCCTTATCTCTTGTTCTGAAGTCCTCTAACCAGTCGTTAAGTGTGTCGTCCATACCTGGAAGCTGACGAACCACTTCTCCCGTGTCAACAACAATTCGCTTTTCCAAATGAATATCCCTTGAGGAAGATCCAACTAATATGTCAAACTCTCCCGCTTCAACTGCAAATCTGCCAAGATGAGGCACATAATATGCAAATGCACGTTTGTCCAGGTCAATTGTGACCGTTTTTTCCTCATTAGGCATTAAATATACTTTTGTGAATCCTTTTAGCTCTTTTTGGGGTCTGAACATGTACGACTCTAGGTCATGAACATATACCTGTACAATCTCTGCACCAGGAATCTTTCCTGTATTACACACTTTAACAGTTATCGTGTTACTTTCCATATCTACCGCTAAATCAGAATACGCAAAACTTGTATAACTTAAACCATGCCCAAATGGATACTGAACAGGCATTTTCTTTGTATCATAATATCTATAGCCTACAAGAATGCCTTCTGAGTAAACCACATTTTTTTTTGTCTCCTGGAAAATATCCGTGACTTGGATTATGCTCAATACAGATTGGGAATGTCTCTGAAAGTTTGCCAGAAGGATTTGCATCACCAAATAGAATTTGAGCCACCGCTGCACCGCCTCCTTCTCCAGGAAGCCAAGACATTAGAATAGCACTTGATGCCCCTTCAAATTCAACCGTTTCTACTGTTGAGCCACAGTTTAGAACAATGACAATATTATCATTCACTTCTGCAACCATTTGAATGAGTTTTAAGTGATCTTCTGGAATTCTCATATCTGCCCGATCAAATCCTTCACTTTCAATCTTATCTGTTGTTCCTGTAAAAATAACAACTTTGTCGCACTGGTCTGCAACTTTTATGGCTTCGCCTACCAAAGTTTCGTTTGTAACTTCAAGCTCATACCCTTTAGCATATGCCACATCAGTGTATTTCAATAATTCATCATATGCAGTGTCTAGCCTTTGAGGATTCATATGGGAACTACCACCACCTTGGAATCTCGGCACCGTGGCAAACTCACCAATAACACCAATCTTCTCATTTCTACCAAGTGGTAATACACCATTATTTTTAAGAAGAACCATAGACTCCTGAGCTAACTTTACAGCTATGTCATGATGTTTTTCCCAGTCTACTAAAACCTCTTTTTTATGTTCTAAAGCCTTTTTTATAAGCTCCAGAACACGTTTCGCATGTCGGTCTACAACAGCTTCCTCTAGTTCACCAGAGTGGACTGCACTTATAAGCTCTTGGTCCCGTAATCCAGGTCCTGGCATTTCTAAATCAAGACCATTTCTAACTGTCTCCACCTTATTTATAACTGCCGTCCAGTCAGACATAATAAGACCTTCATATTCGTACAAATCTCTTAAAATGTCTTCTAGGAGAACCTTGCTTTCACATGCATGTGGCCCATTGACTCTATTATAAGCCCCCATCATTGTCCATGGATTCGCCTCTTTAATTGCAAGCTCAAAGGGTGCCAGATAAATCTCATGGAATGTACGTTCATCGATAACTGAATTGATCATAAACCGCCTAGTTTCTTGCTCATTCCCTGCAAAATGTTTTAAACATGTGCCAACACCTTCAGACTGAACACCATCTATAAAGGCTGAGGCAATCTTCCCAGACAGGTATGGATCTTCTGAGTAATATTCAAAATTTCTCCCCCCGAGTGGTGACCTCTTGCCATTTACACCAGGGCCAAGGAGAACGGATACATTATAGTGCTGGCACTCTAGGCCAACCATTGCAGCAGCTTCTCTAACAAGTTTTGTATTCCAAGTGGCAGCAATACCAGCTTCTACTGGCAACGTTGTTGCAGGACTCGTTTTTGATGGATCTAAACCCTCTGACAAACGAAGACCATGCGGCCCATCTGTTACAAGTATTTCTGGTACACCCAGTCTTTCTACACCGTTTAAGTACCATGAACTCTTTCCGCATAACAATTTAACTTTTTCTTCTAAAGTCATGTCTTTCATCAGCTGATCTATATTCATAACGTGTCCCCTTTCAGTTGTTTACTTGTCTCTTTAAGTTCATTTTATGTCAGCGTCACATCAAAATCAACATTTTTATTCACACGACGTGTAATTTGTCTGAAAATAAGGAACAAATAGAAACACTCTATATATTGCTAATGTACTCCCCCACCAACATATAGAGTGTCTTAAGTTCATTAACTTATCCTTTTAAGCCGAAAAGAAGAATATCGACCATATACTTTATATCCTCTTTGCCATAGCCATATTCCATTTTGTAAATGGGCTCACGGAAAATTATTCTCTGTGCCAGACCCATTACAGACTGAACAATTGTCACTGATATTTTATCTATTGAATGGGGGTCAGCAAAAATTGACCCGTCAGCCAGTCCCTTTTTTAGTGCTGACAAAAACACATTCGAACCAGATATGTAGTCTTTCATAAACCGCTCGTAGTCTTCATTTTCATAACTTTTTCTAAAGTAATGGTCAAACTGAACCGTGTAGTTCACAAGGTCAGGATTGGCAATACAATAGTCACAGTAGGATGTGAGAAGAGCTCTTGCCTGCTCAAAACCAGTTTGAGACTTTTCTACCTCTACCCATGCATCTTTCAGGGCCAACATATACTCGACTTGTAACTCCACCGCTAGAAGTTCCATATTTTCGTAATAGTTATAAAGTGTTCTTCGCTCAACACCTGCTTCTGTGGCAATATCTATCATAGTCGTGCCATAAATACCTTTTTCTAAAAAGAGCTTTCTTGCCGCCTCTATGATTCTTTCTCTATTACGGCGCTTGGTTCTACTTTCTTGTCTATTGTTAAACACGGACAGGTCTCCTTTCAGACGGCGAGTCATCCGTAGTACGTTTTATGTCTATACTGATACGCGTGTGCATAAAACAAAAGGTACAGTATAATCAGTGGATTCACTGATTATACTGTACCATATTTTGTACTATACTTCATAAAGTTAAAGCATTATAGAATTGATTTGATATTCTCATATTAAGGCCCTTAAATAAGGATAAATTTTTCTATCATTAAATAATGAGACAGGCTTCCGCCAAGTACAAACAAATGGAAAATCTCATGGAATCCAAATACCGAAAACTGCATTCGTTTTGGTTTCAATGCATAAATAACTGAACCAACCGAGTAAGACAAACCACCAATAATTAACCACATAAATCCTTGGAAAGGCAGCGAATTATATAGCGGCACTATAAAGAATATAGCCATCCACCCTAAAATAAGGTAGAAAGATGTATAGAGCCATCTTGGAGCACTAAACCAAACAAGTTTCATAATAATACCAAGAATGGCCAATGCCCAAACGACTGTAAATAATGTCCAACCAAGAGTTCCTTTTAATGCGATTAAGCAAACTGGTGTATAGGTTCCGGCAATAAGTATGTATATCATGGAATGATCCACTCTTCGCAAAATTGCATGAAGTTTTTCTGAGCTTGGTACCCAGTGATACACCGTTGATGCTGTGTAAAGGGCAATCAGACTAAGACCAAATATGACCGCTGAAACAACTTGGAGTGTACTTCCATTAGATACGCCTTTTACAATCATCCACCCAAGTGCTGCTGCAGATAAGAGTGCACCCGCCAAATGCGTCAGTGCATTCACTGGTTCTTTAATGTTAAACAATGCAAACCCTCCTTATATCTTTCTTATATATGTTGTTATGTAATCACATGTCGTATTGAATACTACCTGTATTCAATATACGCTTTCTGGATCGTTTTGTAAAGCATGTAGTAATTAAAACTACATTAAATTTTAATGAGAACCGAAATGTAGTATAATGATTCTAAAAGATAAACGACCAACATAAGTGAGAACTATGATTTAGGGGAGATTAAAATTGAACGATAAACTTGATGCTTTTTTCAAATTCCAAGGTATAGACATGGACGATATTCCAAAGATACCGCTCTATATGGATCAGCTCCTTGGTCTTTTCGATGTCTATTATTCAGACTTTAGAAGAGACGATGATGAAAAGATCATGACAAAACCATGATCAATAACTATGTTAAAGCTAAGGTGATCAGCCTCCAGAGAAAAAGAAATACTCTCGTGAACAGCTAATGCTGCTTGCACTTGTGTATCAATTGAAAAATATCCTTGCGATCAATGACGTTAAAGGGTTTTTCGAACTATATGACTCACCCGAAATGTCTGAAGAAGAAAGAAAGAAAAAAATAGAAAAGTATTTTCAGATCTACAACTCTGTTGAAGTGGAGCACATAGCTGTTTTGAAAGAACGTTACGAAAAATTCCAAGCAACAATGACCGCAGAAAACGACAGAAAAGCTCTTGTAGCCCGCCTTTTAGTTGAAGCAGACTTAAATAAACGGTTAGCACTTCTCATTATGGATGAGGAAAGCAACTTTGACCTGTCCGAATATGAACTAAAGTAAATTTTTGTAATAAAAAAAAGCTGTAGATGGGATTCCATCTACAGCTTTTTTAACGTTTATCCATTATATCTTTCAACAAATTCAAATCGCTCATTGTCTGGACCATCAAAGAAAACAATTCGTGCTGAACCAACAACGCGCGGTTCACCTTGTATTTCAATGCCCTTCGCTTCAAGCATTTCCATTTTTTCATCTAAACTGTCCACTTTAAATGCAATGTGTTCAACTGGGCCTATTTCTCTGACTGTGTTTTCATTTTTATAAATCAACTCAATAATTGTTCCATGTGCATCTAGAAACACAAGATTCGATGTCGGATATTTATAATCCTTAATGATTTTACAATCAAGAACTTCAGTATAAAACTTCTTTGATTTTTCAATGTCTGTTACCTTAATACCGATATGACCAAACTTCATAAGATCACTCCTTGTGAGTTGTATATTGAATTTTGTCTGTATTTATTCATACCGATTATAGCATAAATTCCAACTTTTAAAATGATATAGAGGCTTGTCAGAACTAATGGTTTTAACTTATATTTTCCGACTTTCTACTCTAATTCTCTTAACTGTGCTTTGATATTTCAAGTTGAAAAAGTAATCAGAGATCATTGCTATTAGAACACCTTGAGCTACGCCATTCCATATAGACAACCCCACTGAAATACCTACTTCATGGCTATTAAGTACAAACCACGTTGTAGTTAAGCCCACCGAAACCAGTAACAATATAAATGGAATGGTCCAGTTCTCTAATGTTTTATTTTTTTTAAGAACACTACCTATATACCAGATAACTGGTATTAGTATAAAAACTTCTGGTCTTACAAATGTCATTATATCTTGAAACGTCATTGCCATTACTCCACCTCCTAAATTGAGCAAAACGGTATACCCCATCTTGCTTTATACCCTCTCATATCACAATGGGTAAACGTCTCATAAACACCAATCCCATCGAATCCGATTTTTTCCGCCACCGCTGCAACAACAGATGGATCTACGCGTTTTTTAGTTTCCTTCACTATAAAATGAACGTCGCCAGCATCCCCTTTTGTATGTCTACTATTTGGAGACCCACCAATTTTATTATTATGTGCCTCAGACCTGTAGAACGAATTGAAAATCATATACACCTTTTGGTCTAACTCCACTTCAATCTGGTCATGAAGTGCCTGAAACATATCCAGTACCATGTCATTCCGAATAATGACTTCATGACTTCCATCTTTACATTCGAGTTCATAGAGTTTAATATTTGGCCTCAATCTAACATCGTTTACTCTCATTATGAAACCTCCTAAAAGCCTTTGCCAAGTAGCATGCCAACAACACTTGTAACAAATCCCGTAATAGCTGCAACCACAAACGCCTTCTTATAGGCTTCATGCTCACGTGCTGGCATTTCTTTAATACCGCTTATTGTGTCTCTATTTGCATTAATAAGACCTGTATTGCTTCCAACCTTCTCATTAATCGAAGTCATTTGCTCCGCAATAACACGTACTGTTGCAACAAGTTCCATTAGAAGGTCACTTTGCTTTTCGAGGTCGTCTATTCGGTGGTGTGCCACTTTAACAGATTCCGTGATACGTGCCACATCCCCTTCTTTAGAACAGTTGTGGTTTGGCATAGGTGACCTCCTTTCCAAGCTTTACGCTTTCTTTTCAATTTTATTCATTTCTAGCTTATGGCTCTCAAGTTTCTTCTTCGCTGGCGCTTCTGACCTTGTAACTCCAGGGATTTGATTTCCCGTCATGACATCTACTTCATGTAAGCGTTTTATCAGCTTTTTTAACTCCTCAGATTCAAGACTAAACCCCTGATCAGACCCCCAAGACTTCCTACAAGTCGTAATATGGTGTTCAAAAACAGTGGCACCAAATGCTTTTGATATTAATGTAGGGAGAGTCTCTAAACTGTGAGATGAAAATCCTACTTTAGCTTGTGGAAAACTACTTTTAAAATACTTAACTGTACTAATATTCAATTCATCAAGAGGTGCAGGGTAAGCACTACAACAGCTCATTATTGTCAGATTTTCCTCAGCAACCCCACATCTGATGAGCGTTTCTAAGGCATTAATTATTTCCTCTTCTCCATTCATCCCTGTGGAAATCACTATATCTTTTTTAGTATTTGCGACAGCCTCCAGTAAGGCTCTATTATTTACAAGTGCACTCGGAATTTTTATGAATGGAACATTGTAGTTCATTAAAAAATCCACACTTTCTATATCCCAAACTGACGCAGTCCACTTAATGCCTATGGATTTGCAGTGACTATCAATTGTACTATATTCCTTTTCACCGAATTCAATCATGTGTTTATAGTCTATATAATCTATAACACCCCATGGTGTGTCACGTTTTACATGTCTTTGTTCATAGGGGACACAGTGTTCTGGTGAACGCTTTTGAAACTTAACCACATCTGCACCCGCTGCCTTTGCCATATCAATTAACTCAAGGGCTTTTCCTATATCTCCATTATGGTTTATCCCAATCTCTGCTATAAACATTTAAAATTCACCTCTCTTGAAATGCGCACCACATCACTAACTTGTGTGGTGGATGTCTCTAGAATTTTCAGTTCACCGTCAATCGCTTTAATGGTGTGTATATCCCCAGGTTTAATCCGAATATAGTCACCACTTCTAACTGAACTTTTATAGCCGTTCATATACATTAAGCCTGATCCCTCAAGAACATACCAAAACTCATCTTTCTTTGCATGATATTGCAGGGAAATATTCTCACCGCTTTGGATATTAAGTCGTTTTACAACGTAATGCTCATTACATGTTAACCAGTCTTCAGATCCCCAAACCTTTCTAACTATTCTATCCATTCATCCTCCTCAAAAAACTCGACTATATTAACGGCTTTGTCATCCCAATAATATGACCCTGGAAGTTTTTCACCTGTAATTAGGAAATGATGTTTTGCTCCCCACTTAATCAGCTGATTCTTGGTTAACCTGTATACAAAGTCATCTTTGTATATGTAGCCACGAGCAGTTGAGTATATTATTAGAGCCCCTTCTTCAAACAAGCTATTAAAGTATTCGATTCTCTCATATAGAGGTGTCGCCAAAGAATAATCCCTAAATGAAGTTGAACAAATAGTTTCATCTACATCAATAATATGAATAGGCAAATCCTGTTCTGAATATAATTTTATGTGTCTGGCAATATCCCTTTTCTTCTTAGATTCAACTTGGTATAGAAGGCTTTCAAAATCCCTTCTTGTATCCACATCAGTCGTTTCGTTTTCAGGCACGTTCAACATCATAAATCCGTCCTTTAACATTTGTCCGTCATAAAAAAACTGCTCCTTGTTAAATATATGAAAACAATGGGCAGCTTGATAAGCAGGTTTAATTTCTTTTGTAGTAAGTCTTTCGTAGTTGATCGGCATCAGCTTTTCGCCTTCAGAGTCAAACAACCAGTTTTGATATGCCTTCACACTTGTTCCATATTCATGATCACTCTGTTCAAATAAGGATAATGACTCAAGTATAGTTTGACGAGTCAAATAAAACAGGCAGGGATTTAAAAAACATTAAATGTGTGCTCGCAACATTCTTCATTTCCTTAAAAATGTAGTTTAAAGGGCCATCAACCTCACTGGTATCTGGATCTCTATTTATAACGGTAACCTTGCTGTACTTACTCGCCATTTTAACTAATTCTGAATCACTACAAAGTGCATATTTATCAATATGATCTGGAAGTGTATTCAACTTCTCAAGAGCCTCTTCCCAAAGGCATGTATCACCAATTGGAAGAATCAATTTATTGGGAAGCCGCTCACTTGAAAGTCTGCCCGCTATAAACACACCCATTCTTTTATTCATATTTAATCCCTGCCTTTTTTCTTGTATAACGCCCAGGATCTTTTTGACATTTTCTACACGGCGTTGGCAATTTATCTTTTGAAACCTGACGTTTCATCGTAGACCCAATAAACTCTCGGCGCCTGTCTGAGTCAACAATATCTATTAATGTGCTATTGTAGATATTTCCAAGAACGTATTCCATATGATTTAAGTTATCTGATCTCAAATTGCAACAAGGCATAACATTTCCATTAAAATCGATGCCTAAAAACTTAAGGGGCTCATGGCACGGTCTATGTCGTTCATGCCGTTTATCTTTAAATGCCATTTCACAAGATTCAATTGACCCACCTCGGTCCACTATGAGTCCATTGGTTTTCCAGTCAACAAAATACAGTATCTCCATTTTCCCGTAATGTGCAAAAAAATATAGGGATACTGTATTTTTTCTATGGTTGCCCCTAGGGATTCAATCTTGCTCTTACAATACTCTATCCCTCTATCGTCATAATCCATGATAGTCAGCTCATCCATACTAATGTCGTCAAGAATTTTTCCAAATAAAAAGTCACCATTTGTGTTGGTGACCAATTTTACATCTGGAAGTATTCTTTTAATTAAGGATGCTCTTCTTTTGAACTTTGAAATATGCGCAAACGGTTCATTGTATCTGGAAAATGAGATCGTCCGCCTGTATTTCAAATCTTTTAACTCATAAATGAGTTTCATTAATACGTCTTCATCAAGCCAATTGGTTTCAGTCCTATCGATTGTCAAATTAGGGCACCAATCACATTTGCGATTACAATATGAATGAAGCTCAAGTTCGATCAATCTGATTTCCTCAAATAACTTCATTAGCATTCCTCCGAAACTTTTCTGCCAGCTCAATTCTCTTATTACACCGCCTACAACCTTGGGGGTATTCAGAGTAATTGGATGAGTTTAAACGGTTCATAAAAGTACTATAGACTTCACCTTTTACAATCTCGGTTAAACTATCCAAATATAAATTGCCCAGTATATATTCTTTGTGAAATGGAACGTGTCCCCTAACATGACAACATGGATAAACGCTCCCATCACTTCCTAATGCCAAACTCACAAACCCTTCATTGCAAGGACTAATACGAATTGACCTGTCTTTATACCATTTCAAGTCTTGATCTGAATAAGAAACCGAATCTGGAAGCGTACCCCCGCGGTCCTCTATTTCAAGTGTTGAAATTGTATCGTACCTGTACTTGACCACTGCATCATATTCACCATAATAATAATGGAACTTTTCATTCTTCTTAAACCTAATTAAACCGAGGGTTTTTGCGAACCACTGGGGACTTCTCTTCAATCCATCATAGTCCATTACGTTTAACTCGTTAATGTGTTCGAGAATTTCCAGTTTCTCTTTAGTAAGATGATCTCCATTCGTATTAACCTTGATTTTTACTTTTGGCATTACTTGTTTCGCCAGCTCAATACTTGATTTCAATAAGTCATATTGTAAAAATGGTTCATAGAATCCGCTAAAAATAAGGAGTCCATTTCTTTTTTCAAACTCTGAGTTTTTCAGTTCCAAATACATTTTATATAACACATCTTGATCTATCTCGGTATACATACCAGTAGGATGGTAATGTAGCAAGCAGAATTCACATGACCGATTGCACTTGTTATGCAGCTCAATTTCAATAACTCTCATATTTTTTTTAATGTCTAACATTCTAATCCTCTATTTCTACATTAATTCTTGAAATGTCCTTTCCCTTTAGATACCATTGCCGATTCTTGTGACAATTTCGACAATGCTTAGGAAAATTACAATTTAATACTGAATCACGAAAGTTTTTATATTTGTGACGCTTTACAATTTCCGATATCTTGTCATCGTAAATATTGCCCATGATATATTTTCTATGCTCGGGGTTATCCTGCCTTAAATGGCAACATGGCATTACATCTCCTGTATGAGAAATTGTTAGAAAATAGACTGGCTCTATACAGGGGGTATCACGTATACCTGAACCAGCCCAGTTCATTGATCCAATTTCTGAAACAAGATCAGATGACGTGTTAAAGAATCCACCCCGATCTTCAAGTTGTTTGTCTTTCCAATTAAAATGAACCGATATATAGTCAACAATATTGTGAATGGCTGTAATTTTGTCATGTCTACGCTGGACAATGGAAGCCCCAGTTGATTCCAGTTTATTTCTCCAGTACAACTTACCTTTATTGTCATAGTCCATAATTTTAATACAGTCCACTTCAGAAAGACATTCGATGTTTGTTTTGTTAAAATAGTCCCCATTTGAGTTAAAGTATATATCTACATCTGAACCAAAGACTTCTTTTACCACCGAAGCATACTCATTAATCAATTTCGGATTAGACATAGGTTCACAGTATCCATTAAAGCTTATGATTGAATTGGTCATTCTAACAAAGCCTGTTTCTCTTACAGGTGTTGCAAAGCCATTGTTTTGTAAGTCTATAAGCATGTTTCGAAACACGGCTTTATTCAACACAGCGTCGTTTGATGTTCTATCAAACTCACGGTTGGGGCACCATACACATTTTCTATTACAGAATCCAAACAACTCCACTTCAACTCTTAAAACATCTTTAAACATGATCTTTACCAATCCTCATCATACGTGAATGACCCCGCATTATACTCAAAGATTTTAGAGTATAGTTTTCTACTATAAAAACTTGGAGCATATTTTTGTGACCATGGTTCCAGAAACTCATGATCAGAAAAAACTTGATGCCCCTTGAACAAGTCTCCATCCTGATTATTGTAATAGGCGATTATATCTCTTAAATAATGCGGATAAATCTGATTACATAAAACCAAGTCAGACCAGTTATCCACATTAATTTCTACCGTGTATTCATCAATTTTTTTCAAGTGCAATGACTTCGTCCATAATCTCATTATATTTCTGTCTTGCTACTGGATCATAATTGTAATCCATACCAAAAGCCACATCAATTGGCAGTCTCTGTCGTACTTTATAAGGTAGTTTTTCTGGTTTATTTAATTTGCACCAGTAATAACATTTTTCAGCCTCTTTAAAATTAATTGTGAATACCCTATGTTCATTTGTTGGTGTAAGACCTCTTGCTTGAGCTAGAAGTAGGGCTGGAACACGATGATTTCCTTCGAAACTAAATAGACCTGTCTCTCCAGACATGAGTTTTCTTTCAACGTAATCAATCGATGTCACATTGGGCCACAAACTTCCATTTTCTAAAATGTCCACCGCCAACTCAATTTTATTCCCATTGTACTTATTTAGAAAAGGATCTGAATGAAACTTCTTCCAAGGCCTTGTTAATATACCGTCACGTAACTGAATGTCCGTGATTTTGATCCATTTAATCTCAATTAAGCTTTCGGGATGACTAGCCAACTCAACTAAATTCGCCAAATTGAACTCAACATAATGACAATTGTACATTCTATTTAGTTCGTCTCTAGAGTACATTCGCCTATAGTTCTTTTCAATTTGTCCCCAAGCTATGTTTTTTTAATGTAACTCTGTAATCGTCAAAAACCAATTTTTCACGGGTTACATCCACATGAACATTTTTTGTAGTTCTCAAGTTTTTCTTCTAATCCATCTGAATAGGACATACAAAGTAGCTTGTATGTCCTATCATTTTTTAATGCATCCCTTAAAACTGTCAATCTTGGAAGTTGTACTGTCAATAATCCAGCTAAGAATTTCACCACTAGCTATGTCATAGCAAATTGTTATCATTTTTAGCATTGCTTAAGTACGCCTCCTTGTCTTGACCAAACACCAACTACAGGCTTTGTTGCCCCGCTCACTCTAACATACGAGTTGACTATGCTCTTTGCCGCACCCGCCACACGCACTTTTGATGCAGTGAACCCAGGAGGCTGTAATGTAAAAATAGGACCCGAGTTCAATCCATTTGTTCGATGAGCATCAATGCCATTCAGCCTCACTGCAACTGCTGAACCCGTAGTAATATAAAATGTTTTCTTTAAATCTACAGTTGATGGTACCGTAACTGTCGTTGTGCCAAGAGAAGATACAACATTCCATGTATTACCTGGCAGTGTTATTTGCTGTGATCTAGCAGTAATCGATACACACATCACAGCAGCGTTTGATGATGTATACCCGTAGAGGTGCGTTGTGGGCACTTCGAAATATACATTACTAGCATAAGAATTGGCACTATGCCAAGCATGGATGTAGCATTCTACGGTTAATGCTCTTGTCTGCGGATTCCATGACTTTATTCTAAAGTGATAGTTCGCATTACAGGAACTCGACCAAGTCACAACACCATAAACATTTGTTGTTTGAGCTGTACCGCCACAAGCCTTTGAGAAAACTTCAATATTCGAATCCGTTGATTTAAAATGTGTTGCCAACTTCATCACCCCTTATGCTTGATACTGAATCCAAATATCACCGTCAGACATCTGTGATACATTTGGAGCAGCGGTAGATATTCTTATCATTGGTTGTTTTACACCTCCAACTGTTAGCCGTCCAGCTTTTACAGTTGCTCCAGCACTTGATACCGTCAAATGATTTGATATAGCTGCAGCGGCGTTAACACCTGCTGTTCCTCTATCATATGCTGTTTTCACAGCCTTGGTCGTTGCTAAATGCGATGTGCTTGTTGAAGTTACAGAATCAGATTTATTCAAGTTGAAACCAGTATTTTTACTAATAACAGGTTCATATACACCTGAATGATTATGACTTGACGCCGCTTTTGTATTTGCAGTATTCAGAGCACTAGTACCTCTGTCATAAGCAGATTTTACCGCTTTGCTTGTTGCTAAGACTGTCGAACTGGTCGAACTAATGGAATCTGATTTATTCAGGTTAAATCCAGTCAATTTTGTAATTACAGGCTCATATACACCTGAATGGTTATGGTTTGACGCCGCTTTTGTATTTGCAACATTTAGGGCCTGTACTGCCTTATCGTAAGCTGACTTAACCGCCTTCGCCGTTGCAAGAAGAACTGAACTTGTACTTGTTACCAAGTCTGTCTTATCCAAATTAAATCCAGATTTTTTACTAATCACAGGCTCATAAGTTCCCGCATGATTGTGAGATAACTTTGAGTACGTTACATCATGATTATGGCTGGCATCTGAATAGTCTGTATCATGGTTATGAGTTAGTTTTGAATACACCACATCATGATCGTGACCAACACCAGAATAAATAGTACCTAAACCATCAATACGGTCATTGTGTTCTTTTAACTTTGAATCAATTGAATCCGAATTTAAGTTGTGATTGTCTATGTCGTAATAATCGCTTCCTTCAGGCTTTTTCAAGCCTAGAAATTCCGTGAATTTCATTGCATACCTCCTATACGTAATCTAATACCTTAAGCTGGTCATAAGTATGACCATGTAAATGATCATTTGAAAGATGATTCAACTCCCGATTGAGAACATATTTTATAACAAACTCATATCCTAAATGCGCTGGGATAATGTCTCTTATAAACATCTCGTAGTCATCAAAGTTTGGAGGTACACCATTTAACTCTGTAAATCTCAAAATCAGTTTGTATTCGTCAGGTACCTCCTCAACAAATAATGATCCATTTTCGAATGACTGAGATGAGCTTTGAATAAGCGCCTTGGTTACAGTTCCAACCCCGCGTAGTTTTGACAGAATAACACTACGTCTAAATGCATATGATTTAGCTAGGTTAACCTCAACACCAAGTAACTCTTCCCAGCATTTGAGCCCCCAGGTTGCTGTTGTCACATTAAGCTGATTTTGAACATCTTCCATGGCTTGATATATATAGTCCATCTGTTGACCAAGGCTGTCATAAAATACATTGTATACGTCAGCATTTCGAAGAAAAACTGGAATGGACTCTTTAATGTTTTCAGATCGCATTTAAGGTCACCGTCCCAATCACAGGTGTGCCGTAGTCACCTAGTGCAACACTTGTCTTTTGACCATTGAGAGACAGACTTTCATAGTCAATGACCCCCTGTGCTTCAAATAGCAATCTTCCAAGCTGACCAATTGAGACATAATTCAACTCAAATGCAATTTGATCAAAATATTTTTGAACTAGGTCGTCAATCTCTGTTTTCACACCCTCCGTTGTATAACCCGACTGAAGCCTTAAAGACACGTCTACGTCTATGCCTATGTTTTGTCCACTTACCACCGTAACCTGAGCTCCAACTGGTCGAACCAAATCAACCTGTGTTTTGACTTTTTTCAAGCAAGGCGAGTGGCGTTGCCTTTTTTATCTTTACCAACTACAGCAATTTCAACCGTACCAGGTCCATTTTTTCAAAGGAAAAACTTTTACACCACCAACACCTTCAACGGCCCTAGACCAATTCAAATAGTCACTCTTGTTCCCACTTGCTGATGGCTTTTGCATTTTGAGAAGTAATCTTTCCAGCAACTCTTCATGATTTTCACCATCTTTTAGTGCCAGCCCATATTCCTCGGCTTTCAATTTCAATGCTTCATTTGATGAAGTCTGCGGAAAGGCTTCTTTAATAATCTGCTCCATTCCAATGTAGGCTTCAACAAGTTCAAGAGCCGCAGGAGATAAAACTGATTCAACAAAAGAACCTTCTCCAGTATTTACATTTCCAGAGAAGGCTTCTTTCATTTGCTGAAGTATTTCTTTATGTGTTTTACTATCGTACATTCCATTTCACCTCCAGTACATCATCTAACACTGTTTTGACTTCAAATTCCACCATCACTCCATCTGACAGTCGTATAAACTTGAATTCGTCAATATCAGATATACTCGGATGATGGATCAGTGTATCAATTATTGTCTGTTTTAATGCTTGATTCATCGACTGACCTACCATCTGAGATTCAAGTACCCTGTCAATTTCAGAGCCATAACTCCATTTGTAAATGGGCCATTTAAATCGCTCAGTTCGCAGAGCTTTTTCAATCCAGATCCTTAGTGCATGAACCCCCTCTGCTATTTGAACCTTCCCTCCAACAATATTTGGGGCGTTTTTCTCAAAGTCCCAATCGATTTCTCGACCAAAGTCGGATACCTTGTTGCTATTACCTTTTTTCACATCCTGATTTTCAGGAAATATCATGTCATCACCACCTTATCAAGTATCATGTAGCGCTTACCTCCCATTGCTGGAAGGACTGCAATTCTGTCACCTGATTTCAAGACACAATGAATAGTTGTCTCCATGTTTTCAACTGCAATAGAATTAACAACTTGGCTTGGAACAATATGAGTATGACTGCTCGATGATCCTGTTCTTGAGGCTACTGTACTTCCAGTGGTTACCCAATCCGCAGTTACTAAGCATTTATCTGAGAAAAAGATATTTGGCACAATCAAGAAGCTTAAGTCCAGTTCCAGTTCCATACCATCTATCTTAATTCTCAGCTTCGGATATTCCGAAACTACAGTTGCAAGCTCTACACCTGTATACTTGGCGTTATTGGCAGCACTATTGATCCACGAAACCAATTTCTCACCCTTCATACTCACTCCTCCTTAGTTGCAAGTTCATTTTATGAAGACTATTTGAGACATTATGGGAAACACTCATAACTTCAAATGTTCCAAATGTTTGGAGCATCTTGTCTTCAATTTTGATTCTATCGCCTGACTTTACTTTTTCATTTCCAAAGCATTCTATTGCAAAGGTTTCATCCAGTCTATTCAGTTGATCATTAAGAATAGGTACCATAGTTTGTGCCTTCTGATCATCTGCTTCTTCATCTGTAACCTGATACGTTAGCTGGCCATATTTTTTTTGCCGACTCGACGTCACTATAAGTCATAAGAACTTGATCATCTTTGCCTTTTATGATGAATTTGTTATAGAGCTTCTCCATACTTTGTGAACTGGATCCAGATATCCTAGCGTTCTCACTGTCAACAGTCCAAAGCGGTCTACTTTCATCTCGTTTTATAAACTCGACTATTCCACTTGTCCATCTAGCAAAGTATTTAATCCCAGTTTGATCACTTTCTTTTTTCAGTACAGCGTCAATGATACTCCAAAGAGTTACATCCCTATAAATTTCTTTTACCTTAACTGTTAATTCAGGAAGTCCATCAAATGGAATTTCAAATTGTTCCAATACTGATTTAATAACGTCACTTACAGACATTTCATTACAAATAATTGATGTCATATTCTTTGTTAAATAGAACATGCTATCCATGATGTTCATAGATAGAGACTCACCCGATGATCGAGTCGTCTTAACAACTATTCCTCGAATAAGCTCATCTTTTTCGTTTGAAAGAATTATTTGAGATCCCGGTGGTAAACTCATAAACATGTTTTCACCATCTATCGTATCTAGAAAGTCTATGGTTAGAGTCCCTGACACTTGTGAAATACTGTTCCCCCAACTAATGCCTTTAACCAGTTGCGTAATATCTAAAAGTCCTGGCGTACCAAGGAGCTCCTTCACAACTTCAACCTTAAATTTGTTAGTTAACATTGGTCAACACCAACCTTTGACCAGGCTTTATCAAGTTTGGATTCGATCCAATAACTTCTTTATTCTCTGAATAGATTTCTTTCCACCGATCACCATCTCCTAGCACACGTTGAGAGATTTTCCAAAGGGTATCACCACTAGCAACTATATAGGTCTTTGGAACGGGTATATCTGCACTTCTAGTATGAAGTGTATGCTCCTGTTCATTAGCCAATTTCCAATCGACTAAGATCTCTTTGCGCTCCTGAAATGACAATGCATAGGAAATATCTAATGATCCGCCCTTTTCACTGAAATTGAACTTTGTTAAATGGCATTTCATATAAAAATCTATGCTGCTTTTAGTATTGTTAGACGAGTCATCAAAAATACTGAGTTCAACAAACCTTTTTTCCCTAACAATGCTTGTCAGAATCTTTATATATTCCTTTGGTTCTTTTAATCGATCTTTATCAACAGAGTATTCAGCTGCATGTTTTGGGAAAAAAGAAGCGATATCAACAATTTTTAGATTTTGACTCCCAAGAACACTTCTATCATTTCCACCGAGTACACCAACCGACTGACTTTTTACCGATTCTGTTATACTTATGGCCTCTGGATTTACTGGAAGTATGATTGACTGATCAAACAAGATACCGTTTCTATTCACTTTATACGTTATTTTGATCTGCATCTTATCCTCCCATATTCATAGCTACGTTGACTATTCTGTCTTCAAGCTGGCCGAGTAATCGATCTACATCGAGTGCATCTGATGCATTAATGCTATCAGCAAGTTTGGGGATGTTAATGACTATTCCATTTGATCCTCTTTTTAATTGATCACTTTCATTTGCAGTTAAAACACGTTCCCCTTGATGTAGAAGAGCTGGATAATTGTCATACGGAACATAACCAATGCCTGCCGCGTGTTTCGTTGAATCTGTAGATTCATCATCGCCAAGTCCAAGTAAACTTCCAATGTCTTCAATAATCCCACCCAAAAAGCTTGAGACGTTATTGAGTGTTCCAACAAGAGTCTCAAATGTTTTATTGATAATATCACCCACGCTACTGATCGTATCTTCTAACACATTCCAATTATCTTGAACAAAATTAAACACACCTTCAAGGGCTGAAAAAACACCGTCAATCACTCCACCAAGCTTAATAAACCCTGGTTTTATGACTTCCCATACATTTTCCCATACACCTAAAATTGTTGGCCAGTATTCTAACCACTTCTCGAATAGGAATCCAAGAATCTCAGTAATGAGTTGAATTTTAGGCCCAATCCAGTCCATAACTGATGCCAAGTTTTCTTTTATGGCAGGCATCATTGTCGCTAATGTTTCTTTGGCCTGTTGAACCCATACCATAAACATCCCAAACAATTCTCCTATAAATCCAAAAGCAGGTTGAAGGAATGTCAACAAATTGCTAAAACCCGAAAATAAGTTTGTCACTAAATTACTTACTGAATTGATAATGACGTCTTCGTTTTCAGAGAACCAGTTTGCGACTTTTTCAAATGTGTCAACAACGCTCGTCAAAACAGAACTACCTTGTCCACCACCACTATCAAAAAGTTTGCTGAATATGCCTGTTACAACATTCTGTATGGTGCTATCCACTTTCGCTAAAGACGCTTTTGCCCGGTTCATATCCTCAGCCATTTTTTTTTGAGCTTTCCTTGCTGTCCCAAGCTTTTGAAAAACCCTTATTCAGCTTGTCAGTTAAGTAAGTAACTGCTTTTTCTCCGCCTTTAGTTAACAGAGCAGATACATTGCCCATGGGAATTTTCCCAAAGAAACCCTCTTTCATCTTTTTAAGTTTTTTAAACGAGTCAGAAATTTTCGATTCAACTACCATAAAAACGGGCTTATCTGAAAGTTTCTTCCTAATTGACCTGACTTGCTTCAGAGCTTCTTTACCATAGATTTTGACTTTGGTTTCTAAAGGTTGGTTCTTTGTTTGCTTTCTTAAATTTTTTAGATTTTGTTTTACCGCTTTAAGACTCTTTTTTGTCTTGTCATACGACCTCACAATTAAATCATAAGGTTTCTTGACCAGTTCTTTCATTCTATCTTTCATCGATTTAACTGACTTCCAAAAAGCATCTGAGATCATCTGCGCTTTTACCTTAATCGACTTACCTTCTAATGATTCAAGAAAGGCGTTTGCATCGTTTTGAATTGAAATTACTTTTAAGAACATTTCTTTTTTTCAATAATTTTAGCCTTTTCAATTGCACTTACCATACCGTCGAGTACAATATCACCCAGAGGTTTTCCTTCAGGTTGAGTTTTCTCTAATTGGATTTGAATCTGACTTTCGACTTTCTCAAAGCTTTTAGACATCTCCTCAATGCACTTAAAACTCTTGCCTGCTGCCTTCATTTCCGACTTTAACTCACTTGTGGTATCAATAACTGACTTGAATTCCTTATCCAATTGTAGGAGTTTGTTTACTATATCCATGTGTTCACCTCCTTATACATTAATAACAGGTTGAGCATTTTCATACTGAGACAGCTCCTCCATTCTAAACTCATAAAATGCTGTCAAAAACAACTTTTTCACCCGTCGAACGTTTATGTAAGTCTCCAGGCATATGACCATACCTCGACCACATGTAATAGAGCATCCCTACATATCCATCCGACTTTATACGTTTTTTACATCTTTAACAGCTTCATCACCAAATCCAGATAAATCTGCGATCACATTATAGATTTGAGCAATTTCGCCCGGTAGAAAGAGTTTTTGAACGACAAGTCTTGATGAATGTGCATCTAATCTCTCTCTGAGGCTTCTGCCCCAAAGTCAACGTTTTTAGTAGCCATGATTATCGACTGAATTTGCACTGCCTCTGTATCTATTTCCTCGAGTTTTGCATTTTTTTTCATTTTTATAGCGCCCTTTTGAATGTCACTAAATTCATCCACTGTCAGAGCTTCCAGTTCTAAAATAAAGGGTGATCCTAGGACATCTGAAAGACGTTTAATCTCTTTTTCGGAACTAGGTCTTTCTAAACCCTTTACATCTGCCGCAAGCAGCATGTCCATCATATTACTCATACTTAACCTCCTGATTTTAAAAACATTTTACTTTAACTAAAAATCCGCTTAGTAGGTGCCATGCACCTCTAAGCGGATTTAAATTCTAGCAACTATTCAATTGTGACTATAATTAATTTCAAACAGATTACTCAGATAACAAATAATACGCTTTTATCCTGTTCTCATTGTGAATCAGTTTTGCTTTTGCTTTGACAAAGCCGTCATCTTTTTCATAAACTTCAATAACACCACCATCATTGTACTTCCAGTATCTTTTATTATCCATATTGGGATCCATCACGTGAATAAAAGTTTCATGGCTCACTTCTACATCGTAAAGTACAATAAAGTGACCAGCACCTGTAAAATGTCCGACCCCCAATGCACAAAGAACCATCCCCTGATTACAATTTAGGAAGTCTACAACGCGCTCAAGACTCTCTGTTCGCTCATAGTTTAAACCATATTCCCTTGATGCAGACTTAATAAATCCGTGTTCTACGCCATTGTTATACGTTCTATAACCGTTTCTAGTCACAAAATCGCAAATGACTGGTGGAAGAACAGTATTACCCGTTATGTTTGTTGCAGCCATTGCAAAGGCAGTTGGTCCGCATCCACTAGACCCTATAGTCTGTTTGGAGTCACCATGAGCTGAAAACATAAAATGCCTCCATCTTGGATCTTCTTGACTAAAATACCTTGGTGCTCTTACCTTTGTCCCTGATTCCTTTTGATCTTTACAAGACTCTATATTGTTTAATTCAGAATAACCTGTACTCATATGCTACCTCCTGATATCGATATTAACCATGATATCATTTTTTAGCATGATTTTACATATTTTTACTGAGGCTCAACAACATCAATCATCTGGAAATCTGTGAAGGTGAAAGGTGCCTCAACTTCTCCAAGTGCACCAGCTTCCCAGTTAGCCAGTGTTAGGTCATTAAACTTTACACCCTTAATTAAAACACGCTCTGCACCACTTGCAGCTGGGTCAGCTAGTTCTGACATGATTTCCACGCTTGGTAATTGACCCGATTTAATACCTTCAATCAGTTCAAGTGCCATACGGCTGTTTGTTTTCTTTAATCGTACTGTACCTGTTCCTTTGTAGCCCATGTACTTCTCATGTTCTGCTAGGGAACCGCAAATTTTAATGGCCTCTTTTTGAAGCTCAACTTTCGCTTCCATACCGAAAGCTTCCATCACTTCATGACCATTCATAGTAATAACCCCAAAAGTACCACTCATAATTGTATTAACGTTTAGATAATTTGCCATTTTGTCTCCTCCTTAAGTTTGCTATCATTTCGACTATTGATTTAGATAATAATTTTAAGCGCCACATCTTCAATTGCATCAAGAGCTTTAACATTAAGTGTTAAGAACACTTGATCACGTGTGTTAGCTTCTTTAATTTCCTGATCTGACATAACATCCGTATTCATGCCGATTGACTTTAGATAAGCTCGTTGAGCCTGTAGATCGATCACACAGCTATTTTTACCTGGATCAAGTACATTTGCATTCTCTAGAATTTCAAGGTAACCGTTAATAGCAGTTACTAAAAGAATCTTATTGCTATAACTATTCTGAGTTGCACCAATGTACATGTCTTCAATTGTTCTTTTAATGTCTGTATAGACCTTATCGTAAATACGAACCAGTTTAATTTTCTTCCACTCCGCACTCTTATCTGAAGATGTGAGTGAGGTCATACCTCTTGCAATCTTAACTTTTTCGCCGTCATGATAGAGTACTAGCTCACCAGTGTCGACCTTTGAATCCGCTTCAGCCTTTGTTAGTTTTGGAACATCATCAATCTCAGGAAGAACTCTAAATGTCGGTGCAACAGTCAGCGGTAGACCTGCAATTAGACCAGCCACTCTCGCTGTATATTCTGAAGCAGTATACTTGTCTTCTCCAACTTGAACATCTGACGTCGTCAAATTAACTATGCCTTCATGATCTCCAGCAATATTTGCAAGAATCGAAATGATTTTTTTGTCTTTTGTATCTCGCATTGATTTAACCCATGATGCCAGACCACCCATGTCGTCTGATGTTGCACCTGGGAATGCAACTGTGTCAAAGGAAATAGACTCCAGTCTGTTCAGCGCATCTGAAAAATCTGCAGCTTGATCGCTAATGACTACCACCTTCACCATTTTTGGTGTCCCTGCAAATGCATTCTGAACGTATTCTTCATTTACTGCCGATAGTGATGAAGGTACATCTGCAATGCTCGTAATATCGAACTGCTTCACACCTGATGTTACGCTCGTATCTTTTAATGCTAGGGCGAGTACACCTACTGTACCTTGTTTAATTGCTGCTGTTGCCTTTGACGAAAATTCAATGTTTACGTTTGGTAGTCCCATAATTAACCTCCTGTGGTTAGCTTGACATCCCTCATAGGGTCATAGCTTTCTTGGTTTCTTTGAATTGTTGTGGACATGACCAGCTTTAAGAAGATGCCGTCTGTTGTCCGTATAATATTTGCTTTTGTTACTTTGAATGGCGTTTTCTCAGTGTCACGATTCACTGGTTTGTCATACACAGCTTCAATTATTGTGTTAAAAGCGCCGTAGACGTCTTTAGGTCTGCCCGCTTCATTGGGATAATAAGAAAGGCGCCACCCAACAGTACCTGTTGAAAGGGCGCCTGAAATCGGCTCCAATTTACTGGAATCAAGTTGTATCATTATCCCTGGACCAGACGAAACATCTGGCACTTTTTCCTCTCCAATTTGGCTAATGTAAGGCAAACTCATCTGAATCATGTTCACAAGAACATCTTTTGATTTAATAATCATGACCTTGCGGAATAACCGCAATCACCTCCTTAAAGCAGGTATTCACTTTGCTTCCAGTTAAAATTACAAGCAGCTCCGCACCCCTTAATATAGGATGCATGGAGCTGCCAGATATTCTAACTAAAATAATATTTTGTGTCATTAAAGCCACTTAATCAGTACATTTGCAAATAACGATCTTCTTTCCGGAAAGACCACAGAAATATCTGCGATGTATTAATACAAAGAAAGACCAAAGCAGCGGCTTCGGTCTTGGGTTTATTTACTATTTTTTTTCCTGACAATAACATAATAGCACAGTATTTTTTGATTTTTTTGTCTACTCAATGTCTACTCTTTTCAAATTGGGTGTTGAACCCATATCAAACCAATGTCCTAAACCATAAAGTAAGGTGTCTAACTTCTTTATTGATTCCTCATGATGTTTATAACATGCTGCTCGTGAATAGAGTAGCTTGTCACAAATTGTGTTCCAATCTTCTTCTTTAAAATAACGCAGAACAAGTATATCTTTTTGAATAGGCTTAATATGATCAAGACATTTCTCAATAGTAGTCAGTTTGTGAGTGTATAACTTGATTTGTCTGTTTAATATGTCGGTATACTCAATATTTCGTATGGCCGTATCTTCAACAAGTCTTACTATTTTATTAGTTTTAGATGTAAACGCCTCATCGTACTTAACACTTGTGATCCCATCATTAATATCCACTTCATCAAGTGTGTTTTTAAGGAACTCAATGTGTCCTTTTATTAAGTTGTAACTTGATAATACTTTTACTACCGAATCGTAATTTGGGCTTTTCTTTGCCATGTTCATCCCTACTTTCTCTCTTGTATTTGTATATTCAATCTTTGGAAGTTCTCATACCATTTAAGGCTCCCACACACTTAAACGGACCATAAAAAAGACCAAGCACCCAGACATTTACTCTTTCTGGGACGCTTGGTCCGCTACCGCTGATATAAAATTTTTGTGCTTGCATTTTGGACAGATCTTCGAGAGAATGCCATGAACTTCACCAAGTGTTTTGCCGCAAACACCACACCGTACCGTTTCAACATTTACTTGATAGTTTTCAAACTCTTCTCTTGTAAGATATTTAACCATTCTTTGCATCACTCCAAACTTTTCTTCGAACACAAACCGAACATGTGTTCGTATTCATTTTAATAGAATTGGAGGATTTTGTCTAGTCTTTATTTAGCTAATACATAAAAAGTGATTCTAAACCTATGTCATTTCAAGTACTTCAGCCGATATGAAAATCTCGTCTCCTGCTTTTAACTTAGCCGATGATTTTGTGTTCGATTTATTAATTCTGACATATCCTTTTTCAATTGCTGACTGAATTTGATTTCTACTCATGTCATCAAATTTTTCTGAAAGAATTTTGTCCAGTCTCACCCTTTTTCCTTGTCCGTATAGTTTTATGGTGCAACTCTCAAAATTCTTTAAAATCTCTTTTAATAACCCTGAGTGAGTTATTTCAACCGTTTCTGGTTTACTATTTAAAATAGAATATCTTTCACGCTCCAGTGATTTGGGGTCACTCACTATATCAGCTACCTTTGCCTTATAATCTTGCAACCTTTGATTCCAGGTATGTCCCTTTTTGCATTTATAAATTGCAAATTGGGTTAAGTTTTTGCCATTTGCATTATGTCTTCTAACACCAGAATCTTTGAACTCAACCTTTCTTGCGCAACCAGTACAGTACCTTTCCACCGTTTTCTCTTCGTTTGTTCTTAGCTCCCATTTCATTGTATGTGTATGCTGATGCATGTCTATTCCTCCTGCGTAAACAGGCAGTTATTGACACATCTTGAATACGCTCTTGTCTGTCACATTTGTTTTCAAATTTCATAACACCACCTGCTACATATAACTTTTAACGTCCGACGATTTCTCTTGCATCAGCTTGCAATAAGGCATCCGAAAGCCCCCTTTCACTAAACCCACTAATTCATAAAATTTTGCGTGAGATAAAATAACAACACCGAAATTTCAAACAGTTTAATCCACGCAAAAAAGCGCGAAGATATATTATCTTCGCGCTTAAGAACCTAAGCATCACTAAAACATAAGTCATTTAATACACATAGGAATAGACAAGCAAGTCCCACATATAAGAATGTTTCAGTTAGTAAAATCACACTTTACCCAAAGAATAACTATTATCTTGAAATCAGAAAGCACGATAAGATGAGCTGCCTTGTGGCCTCTCTCTACTCTTACGCACCTAAACTATGAAGTTCCTTATCTGATTTCGAAATAATTAAGCTTTCTCATAAAGTATAATCTCCTTTTACATTTGTTTTCGACATATTCATGATATCATCTGTACTTCATTCAGTCAAATATTCTTAACGATAAATTTATTGTAACGATTTGGCATTGAACAAATTAGACATTTATATACTGAGTGAATTTTTCATTCATACTAACTTTTCTGGGTATATATATTAGGAATCTGAAATAATGCTAAGGGAGTTCTTCGGGGAAGTCATGGAGGGGTTAACGTGAAAAGTATTCGAACGAAAATTTTATTGGTTGTCATCTTGAATATCCTTCTGGTATCGGCAATTATTGGGGCAACATCATTTTATGTGATCTATAACAGTAATAATGACCGCTTGGAGCAAATTGAAAACCAGCTAAGAACAAGCTACGACGTAAATATCAAATCACAAGTCGAAATTGTTGTTTCCGAACTTGATGGTATTTATCAAAAATATGAAGAAGGACTTATCACCGATGCACAGGCACAGGAGCTTTCTGCAAACGTTATTAGGAATGCAAAGTACGGTGAGGGTGGATATTTCTGGGCCGATACAACCAAAGGAGACAATGTTGTCTTACTCGGTCGTGAAGACGTAGAAGGCACAAATCGAATTGGACTTGAAGATAAACTCGGTAATAAAATAATTCAGAACTTCATCGACGTTATCAATAGTGATGGGGAAGGTTACAGCAACTATTACTTCCCGCGTGCAGGTGAAGAAGAAGCCTTGCCAAAGAGAGCCTACGTCAAACTCTATGAGCCTTATGATTGGGTTGTTGGTACAGGTAACTATATTGATGATATCGATAATTTCATTTCTGAAGAACGTGCCATCATTGATGAACAGTTTGCAAAAACTAGGATCACCTTATATGTATTCTTAGCACTTTCAATTATTATAGGCTCTGTTATTTCACTGATTCTTAGTAACACAATTACGAAGCCAATTTTGAGACTGTCTGAGGTTTTAGACAAAACAGCTAATCTGAACATACAAGACGATAGGTCTTATGACTACTTGTTAAAATATAAAGATGAAACAGGCGTCATAGCAAGGTCTGTTGGCAATCTTCGTGGTGTTCTACGTGAAATCATAACTGAGCTTCAAAAAGATTCTATTCAACTCAATCAGTCATCGAATGAACTGGGGAATATAGTTCAGAGTGGGAAGGAAGGCATTGATGCTGTTGCAATGACTGTAGATGAGTTTGCTAAGGGCGCTACAGAACAGGCTACAGATGCACAAACCGCTGCTGAAAACATGGCGCACCTTGCCTCCGAAATTAGCGAAAGTGTTGACAGCTCTCACAAACTTAGGGATTACACTGCAGAAGTTAGTAAGAACAACGAGGACGGTTTTGCACTTATTCAAGACCTTAGCGGAAAATTCAACTCTACAATAGAATCTAACAGCAATTTGAATGAGAATGTTAGCACTTTATCTGTAAAATCATCATCTATTGGTGATATTACAAGTGCCATTCAAAGTATTGCAGAGCAAACGAACCTCCTTGCACTTAATGCAGCTATAGAAGCGGCACGTGCTGGTGATGCTGGTCGTGGCTTTGCTGTTGTAGCAGATGAGATTCGTAAACTTGCTGAACAAACCTCTAAATCAACTGAGCAAATTAACGAAATCATCAGCGAAATTCTAAATGAAATCACTTCAACAACAGAGAACATGGAAATTGCAACCGACTCCATTAATCTTTCCAGTGACGTTATGAACAATGTGAAAGCTTCCTTTGAGGCTATAGAAAAGTCTATGGACAACACATTGAATCAGTTAGACAACATTACAACCAACATCAACAATGTTAACAGCAATAAAGACGAGGCAACCAACTCCATTCAAGGTATCTCTGCAATCACAGAAGAAAATGCTGCCTCTGCTGAGGAAATTGCAGCAACAATGGAAACACAGACAGACCTCATGATTGGAATTCAAGAAAATGCCTCTGAAGTTCTTACAATTTCTAAGAAACTGGATGATATCATTCAAAAGTTTGCACTCTAACTTTCCCTTTGAGTTATCTAGATTTGCATGTTATTGATCTAATTTAGCCGCAGCTCATACTGCGGCTTTTATAATTGTCACGTTTCCTGTATGCTTATTTTATAAACATACTCAGAGTTTAAAGGAGATTATATATGACTGCACTAATATTCTTTGATATTAACGGGACTGTCATTAAAAGAGACAGTCGTACGGATATCCCATATAGCAAAGCCATTGATATTTATTTAGGTCTTGAAAATGGGATGGATGGCGTAAACACATCTGCACGGTCGGACAAAGATGTCTTTATGGAAGTTCTTGAAAAAACAGAAAAGACTTTCAGCGATGATCTTTGGAACGGATTTATGAAAGAGTATAAAGAACAACTTGAAAACTTCAAGACATCCGATGTTTGGAGAGAAAACGCAGACGCGTGTTCATTTATTGAAAAACTATCAAATACAAACCATAAGTTGTCTATGATAACAGGGGAACTCAAAATTGGTGCTGAATACAAGCTTGAAAAGATAGGCGTATGGCAACACTTCCCGACTGGTGGCTTTGGCGAAGACGGTTTAAAGCGGTTTGATATTGCAGACACAGCCTTCGCAAAAGCAAAAAATCTTTATGGAGAGGACTATGATGAAATATTCATTATCGGAGATACACTTTTAGATATTAAAACAGCACGTCACCTTGGTGCCAAGGTAATTTCAATCACTACAGGATCAAACAGTCGAGAAGAACTTTCTGAACTGAATCCCGATTACATTATTGACCGTTTTGAGGAAATTGAAGGCTTGTTCTTATAAATTATGCAAGAATAAAGGAGAGTTAGACATTCTAACTCTCCTTTTATATGTTCTGAACTAAAATTTGCTATAATACCTGAGCTCTCAGAAATATATTACTTTAACTGCTCTAAAATTTCATTTAGCTTTTCTTCAGCGGCTTCATTTTCAACCTGACATGTACCAGCATTCCTATGACCACCACCGCCATACTTCAACATAAGTTCTCCAATATTCACATCTGAAGACTTATTAAATATTGATTTTCCTACTGTAAAGACAGTATTTTGCTTTTTTAAGACCCCAAATCACTTGTACAGAAATATTAGCGTCTGGGAACAGAGCATACTTCATGAATCTATTGCCTGGGTAGATAGTCTCTTCATCTTTCAATTTAACCACTAAAACGTTATTATGCATTTCACCACAAGTTTGGAGCTGTTGTTTAAACTGTTCTTCATATTCAAAGAACAATTCTACACGTTCTCTAACGTCTGGTAAATCAAGAATATCTTCAATATCATGATCTTTGCAATAATCAATAAGTTCCATCATAAGATTATAATTTGAGATTCTAAAGTTCCTAAATCGTCCAAGACCCGTTCTGGCATCCATAAGGAAACTAAGTAGTTCCCAGCCTTTTGGCTGAAGAACATCATCTTTTGTAAACTGTGCAGAATCAGCCTTATCTACAGCTGACATCATATCGTCCCACTTTGCTGGGAACTTATCACGACCACCAAAGTGATCATAAACAACTCTCGCAGCAGAAGGGGCATTCGGATCAATTATATGGTTATCCATTTTGCCTTCGTTACGGATCGTTTCACTTAAGTGATGATCAAAAGCCAAATACACACCTTCGACATATGGTAAATTAGTCGTTATATCTTTGTCTGTAACAGCAATGAGACCATCTTGCATATCCTTAGGATGTACAAATTTGATATCATCAATCATTTCTAACTTTTTAAGAAGTACAGCACACACAAGTCCATCAAAGTCACTTCTGGTAATTAATCTGTATTTGTTAGCCATTTTATCCTCCTTAGAAAATGGTTATTTTAATCTATGTAGATATATCCTCTTTTTATATATACACAACTACAAGTCTTTGACACCATTTTTCTATAACGAATCCAATTTCTAGTACACCGTTACCCCATTGTAGATTACTTTAACTTTAGTAAAACAGGACAGTGATCACTTCCTAAAGTTTCCATGTGAATCTCTGCATCTTCCATTTTCTCAGTAAATCTTTCTGACACTACAAAATAGTCAATCCTCCAGCCAGTGTTATTGGCACGGGCATTCCCCATATATGACCACCAGGAATACATTTGTGGTTTCTCAGGATAGAAATATCTAAAGGAATCCACAAATCCAGCTTCAAGAAGAGTTGTCATCTTAGCACGTTCTTCGTCTGTGAAACCAGCATTTTTTCTATTTGTTTTATAGTTCTTTATATCAATTTCTTTATGAGCAACATTTAAATCACCACAAATAACCACTGGCTTATTCTTGTCCAGTTCAATCAGATAGTCTCTAAAATCATCTTCCCAAACTTCTCTATATTCAAGTCTTTCTAGATCCCTTTTAGAATTCGGAGTGTATACAGTCACCATATAGAAATCGTCAAACTCGAGTGTAATAACTCGACCTTCCTGGTCATGCTCTTCAATATTAATACCATAAGCCACTGAAATTGGCTCTTTTTTAGTAAAAATAGCAGTGCCTGAATACCCTTTTTTAACTGCAGCATTCCAGTACTGATAATAGCCATCTAGTTCAAGTGTCACCTGTCCAACTTGGCATTTTGTTTCCTGCAGGCAGAAAATATCAGCATCCATTTCATTAAAATAATCCATGAAGCCTTTGTTTAGCGCTGCTCTAATCCCATTGACATTCCATGATATGAGTTTCATATCTAAACTCCTTCCTGCTACAACATTTTCTTTATTATACCAAATTCATAGACTTAAGTTATAGGAATACTAAAACTTAACTAAAGTATTATCTCTAATGCTAAACACAAAGAAAACCGCTGAGTGTACCACTCAGCGGTCTGTATCATCTTGTCCTCAAGGACTCTAAATGACTTTGTAGCTTATTCATTAGAACTTGCTATATAGCGCCATTTAGCCTTTGATTTTTTTTAATAATGCTTGCTGCCATCTCTTTCGTAACAGTATCTTGAGGTAAAATTCCTCTTTCGCTAATTTGAACAACACCTAGTTCTACCATAAGTGCCATTTGATCATCTGCCCATGTTGCAAGTTGATCACTGTCATTGTATGCAGCAAGGTTCTCTGTTAGACCATCGTTAAGTTTCTTATCGTCATATGCAACCATGGCATTGGCAAGAATAACTGTCATTTGTTCCTTTGTAATATTGCCGTCAGGATTAAATGTGGTTTCCGAGCTACCAGAAATAATACCTTTTGCATACGCTGATGCTATTTCCACAGCGTGGGCATTGTCTTCACCTAAATCTTCGAATGGAGCGTCCGCTTCTGGGTTTGTAAGACCATAAGCGCGCGTTACCCAAGTTGTAAACTCTTCACGGGTAATTGCTTCTTCAGGGTTAAAGTTTGCACTTTCATCAATAACACCTTTACCAAGAAGCTCATTGATTTCAGCCTGTGCCCAAGATGTATCCACATCGTTAAACTGCTTATTGGACTGCATTACAGTATACTGGCTAAGGTTAATTCTACTTGTTGATACACTATTTGTTACTGGATCATATACACCACCAACAGGTTCCCACTCGCCCGTTTCTTCGTTCAGTCTAAACACACTTATGAGTGATGGATTATACTGTTCGGCAAAGAATTCAAACTGATCTAAGTCAAATGCAATCTGAACAGGTTCGTCAAGAATCTTCTTTTCTTCCCCGCCAACTAGGATTTCAACATCTGATGTATAGCCAGACTTGAATGTTAAGTTTTCTTGCGGTTCGGTAAATGTAAGATCGCTAAATCCTAAGTCTACTAGAAGCTCGCTATCACCATTCACACTTTCTTGGATTATAGACTCATCTATTACTAGCTGAGTCCCGCCTACTTTAACACCAATCTGGTCCACATCTGCATTCTGTAATTGATCCATTAGTGTTTTATCAAGAGGTACCTGGACGTCATCTGCCACACGTTCTGTCGCTAAAGTGACTTTAAGTTCAAACTCACGGACATTTTGGTCTCCATAATAGTCTTCAAATGCCCCTTTCACTGTGTTGAACGCTTCAGAGGTTTCAGTAACTTGATCCTGTAATGATTGAGGGTCAAATATGACTTGAGTTTTGTCAGCCACTGTTTGAGTCACAAATTTCGGCTCCACTTCGCCAACTTTGTCAATAACACCCTGTGCAAAGTCACCAACAGATACGTTCATTTCGACAGTCTGATCAAGACCCGCCTGATGAACTTGATTTACATTTTCAATAAATTTTTCTGTAATGGCTGTGATATTTGCTTTATCGTCAATTTTTTGAATGGACTGCGTAATAACACCAGCCATGTCTACAAGTTTTTCTTCCACAAACGCTTCGTTCGTAGCATCTTGTGCTGCTGTTCCTAAGGCTTCAACAGTATTAATGTATTCTTCTAATGCTGGTACAAGAACGTCTTCTTCATCAATATTACCTAAATTAGTCTCAATAATTTCAAAAGTCTTTTTTAACCTGATCTTTAACGATCTTTTCATCTTTATTGGTTAATGTGTCAGAAACACTTGATGTTAACTCATCTACATTGTCAGCGGACTGATCTTCAGTAACACCTTCCATATTAAGTGCCGCATCAAGAGGGAATGTTCTGACTGTTAGTTCTGGGTTTGCTAATTTTTTGTGTTGCACATACGTTACAATGAATTTTTCTGAATCCTCATTATAAAGCACGTTAACATCTGTCAAATACCCTTCTATTTCAACGAGTACATTGGCCTGCTCAGACATTTTTGTACCATTTGTCTTTAGCTCCTGGGCATATACAAAACCTTTAGAACCAACTGATTCTGTCCATGCAACCAGCATGGTTCCGTTATCATCATTAACACCTATGTCTAGAGTATTCGTGTCATCCAGTAAATTCGCTGAAAACTCAACAACTGGATCTGATGATTTTCTATATCGCCCAAGCAAATAATGCTTGGAATCATTTACATGTCTCCATACAACAAAGTCAGCTTCTTCCCTATCGTTATAAGCACTCTTTGGATCACCTAACTTTGTAAGTGACGGAATAAGACTTGAACTTGTAGATGCTTTTCCAGTAACCTGTATTACAACTGATCTAAGCACTTCGAATCCAGGAGAGCCATATTGACCAACCACAATAAAGTTTTTTCCAGCAGGATTGTAAAGGATATCAAACTCGTCAATCATATTTTTATCTGGATCAAACTCTATCGGCTTTGATTCACCAAGTTCATTGTTTACCAGCACACCATCAATAACAACTTCAAATTCATTTCGTACATTCCATACAATGGCAAAACCATTAAGACTTGGATTAAATGCAGCTTTAGGTGTATCATGGGATTCAAATGGACCAAGTTCAGGATCAAACATAATAGTTTCTGAAGCTTTTGAACCCTCTGAGTCTATGAGCACACCAAATATTCGTCTTGCAGTACTAATACCATCATTCCATACAACAAGGAAGTTATCATCGTTCTCATTGTACGTAACAAATGGATTTTCAGGCATATTTCTAGAAATATTGGCTATTGTAAAACTCACACCTGTTTTATCCCCCTCTTCATCTAGCCATTGCCCCCTAATGGAGCTTGCTAGGGCTAAATCATTATATTCCTGATACACTGTTAAGTATTTTCCTTGCTCAGGGGAATAAGCTGTTGATGTACTGTAGTCACCTGATAATTGACGCACTGCACTTGGGGCCGGATAAACCTGTGGTCGCACGTCCCCAAATCCAAATGGACTGACCGTTGAAAAAATGAGTATAAGCACCAGAAGCCATGAACTTGTTCGTCTTAGCTGTTTTAGGCTAATCATAATATATCCTCCTTAAAGAACACTTTATTCTTTGCTATTGTTATCTGTTTACTTAATAGCCCCATTTTTTATATTTGATCTAAATATTGCTAAATTTCGTAATAACAAATCATTTTATTAACCATAAATCTTCTTGAGTATGGACGCGGCTTCTTCTTTTGAAAGCTGTTGTTGTGGGTTGATTTCACCACTAGAATTATCTATGACGCCTAACTCAACGAGCATTGCAATATCATCACTCGCCCAATCTGATATCAAATCAGCATCAGACGCTGACGCTAATGTACCCGTTAGGCCTTCATTATGCTTCATGTCATCATACTCGATCATTGCATTGGCCAGAATTGTAGACATTTGCTCTTTAGTGATAGCATCGCCTGGATTGAAACTTCCATCTCCTCCGCCAGATATAATACCAGCGTTATAAGCAGATGCAAGCTCTTCGTAATGTTCATGATCCTCTGGAATGTCTGTAAATGGTGCGTCTGCGGTGTCGTCTACAACACCATAAGCTCTTGCCACCCATGTTGTAAACTCTTCTCTTGTGATGGCTTCTTCAGGATTAAATGACGCGGTTTCATCGATAATACCCTTGCCTAGAAGTTCATTGATCTCATCTTTTGCCCAAGAGGTTTCAACATCTGCGAACGATTTGTTAGACTGCATAACCGTATACTGACTAAGTGTTAACCTGTTTGTTCTCACAGTATTTGTGACAGGATCATACTTGCCACCTACAGGGTTCCATTCCCCTGTTTCCTCATCTAATCTATAAATGGATAGAGAGGATGGATTGTAGTCCTCTTCCCAGAACTCAAAATCTCCCAAGTTGAATTTAAGTTCAACTGGTTTTTCAAGTGTCTTCTTCTCAGCGTCGTCTTGGAACACACGTACGTCTGTTACAATACCTTTTTTGAAATTCATGTTTTCGTCTCGAACTTCGAAACCTTGATCATTAAAGTTCATGTCAACAACAAGGTCTGGTGCCTCAACAACACCCTCTTCATTTTCTGTACCTGCTGCAAAGACTTCCTTATCAAGTGTTACTGTTGTACCACCAACTGCAACGCTTAGGGAGTCAACGCCCGCTTCACTAAGTGTGTCAATTGTTTCTTTTGCAATTGGTACCTGAACTTGGTCAGCCACACGTTCTGTGACCAGTGTAATTTCAAACTCAAATTCTCTGACATTCTCATCACCATAAAACTCATTAAATGAATCAGCCAGTTCTTGGAACGTTTTAGCCTTTTGAGCAATTGTTTCTGCAATAGCTGTCTGGTCGAAAGTAACCTCGCTCACACCGTCAACCACTTCAATAGTTGGTTCTACTTCAATTTCACTAACCTTTGTCAAAACGGACTGTGCCAGCTCCGCAATTTGGTTTTTGACTTCCGTTGTTTGAGCTGCTTCTGTAACCTCTTCAATGGCTTGAATTTGATCCATGACAGCTGTAGCAATTTCAATTAGACTTGCATCATCTTCAATTTTTTGAACCGCTTCAGTTACCACTGAACTGATTTCGATGATTTGAGCTTCCATCCATTCTTGTTGTTCTTCCACTGTTGTTCCTTCTGTAATCTCAACAGTACCAATTTCAGCAACAGCCTCAATTGTATCGATGTAAGATGTTAAAGCATCTGTTAGCAAAACTTCATTTTCAATTTCCTCTATATTCTTTTCCATAACATCAAAGAATACATCCGCAACATTTGTTGATATTGGTGCATTATCGGTATCAAGAGCATCGGTGATGGCACTTGCAAGATTTTCAACATCTCTTTGCGAAGACGTATCCTCTTCCGATTGGCTGCTGCCGCCGCCTGATCCTCCACCAGTTCCGCCTGTGCCTGTAGCAGGTTCATCATCATCATTATCATTGTTTGACTCTGCAATGTCATCGTTTAAAATCGTAATTGCAATTGCAGGAATGGAACCAATATACTCATTTGATTCTGCAGTAATCTGAACTGCAAATGTTTCATTCCCTTCTACCGCTGTATCTTCTATGGTTGTAATAGTAATTGTTTTTTCTGTCTCACCAGGTGCAAACGTTAATGTCCCGCTTAGCGGTGCAACATCGCCACTGTTTGAGCTTCCATGAGTTAAGGTGTAACTAACAGTAATCGTGTGATCATATACTGCACTCAGTGTAACAGTTACGTCTGCACTCTCACCTTCATTGATGCTCAGCTCACTCAGTTCAAATTGAACGGTTGGCATGTCGTCGTCATAAATCGTAACTTCAGCACTTGTTGATGTCCCTAATACTGCATTACCACTTGTATTGCTAAGAGTTACATTAAACGTTTCAGCAGGCTCATAAATTGTGTCTTCAGTTGTTTGGACTTGAATTGTCTGAGATGTTTCACCAGGTGCAAATGACACAGTCCCTGTTTTAACTTCATGGTCTGCACTTCCTGTTGTACCAAATGTCACTAGATAATCAACAGTATCTGTACCAGCGCTATTTCCTGCACGTACAACTGTTAACTCAACTTCATTACCTTCTTCAACCATTAAAGCATCTGATGCAAACTCTATAGATGATTCATCATCTATGATAGTGACATAGGTTGTGTCATAGGTCCCAATTGACGCATACCCTGTAGGATTTGACAACTGAACCTTAAATGTTTTTTCGCCTTCATATAGATCATTATCTATAGTTTGAATGTCGATTGCTTCTTGATCGTCATTTGGTGTGAATGTGATTGTTCCACTGTGTTCAACATAATCAGTTGTATCAGCTGTATCACTTACAATTGTGTATGAAACTGTATCCGTACCAGATAAGTCTCCGTCTCTATCTACATATACTGTAATTCCGCTGCCTTCATTAACTGAAGCTGCACTTGTATTCATAGATATAGTGCTCTGAGGTTGTTCCACCTCTTGGTCATCATTTAAAATAATAACCACTGTTTCATCTTGAGTGCCTAGCACTGCATTATTTTTTGGATTATATAATGTAACTTTAAATGTCTCGTTACCTTCTACATCACTATCAGATTCTGTATTGATAACTATCGTTTTTTTCAGTTTCACCCACTGCAAAGGAGAGCACACCAGATTTTTCAGTATAATCACTGGAATCTGTGGTTACATGTGATGTGGTATATGAAACTTTATCCCTCTCAATCAAATCACCAGAACGTACAACTGTAATCGTTGCATCGTCTCCTTCATTTACTGAAATCATCGAAACACCCATGGATATTACTGACTCAGCATCATTATCATTAATAGTAACAACCGTTTCAGTTGGTGAAGTAATCGCCGCACCACTTGTTGGATTATATAGGGAAACAGTAAAGGTATGATCAACCTCAATCTCAGAGTCATTTGTTGTATTAACGTTAATAAACTTAGTTGACTCCCCACTACCAAATGTTAATGTCCCACTCTTTGGTGTATAATCGTTAGAATCCGCAGTTCCATCACTTGTTGTATAGTTGACAGATACAGCATAAGACAGATCGTCACCAGATCTTTCTACAGCTAATGTAACCGAGTCACCTTCTTCTACAGTCTCCTTATCTGAATCCATACTAATATTAGATCCTCCCACTTCTGATGAGTCTCCTATAATAGCCACTCTAATCGAAGAACCTGATGCCGTCTCATATCCGTAAGCCACTAAATGGTTGTCTAATTCATAGTTGTAGGCTCCACTAATATCTACAAATGGATCACTTGCAGAGTCTATCATGACAACACTACCATCAAGTGTGTTATTGTCACTAATCTTTTGTGTCTTAATATAGAAATCAGGATCTTGAGCATCTTCCTCCATTTCGATCCAGAATACCTGCATGCCAGACAAGTCCATTAAGTGCTTAGACTTATGATTGCTGCCTATATCAACAAAAGTGGATGCAATCTCTAATGCACTTCCCGATGTGGTTCTATATAGCCCCATAATGCTGTCCATCGAACTGTCTTCACCCCAAATAACATAGTCATCACCAATAGTCCCATTATGCGACATAATAGGCTCAACCTGATTGTTAGAGGATGAATAAAGAGGTAGGTTTTCTTGAATAACTGACCCCGTTCCTGTAAAGCTCGATGTTCTAATTTCAGAAATTCCATTATTGATATACACAAATGCTAAGTTATAAGTATCGTCACTTGTGTTATAAACGAGTGTTGGGTCATGTACTTCTCCATTAGGTGTAATGGTCATAGAATTTTTTGACCTTTGTGAATCCACAATAACTGCTGCAATGCCTTCACCTGATCCATACTTTTCTTCAAATTCCCAAGCTAATGCGTAATTATTATCATCTGGATTGTACGCGAGGCTTAAGCCTGTGTGAATTTCACTTGTCTCGGAAACAACAGGTAATCCAGACTGAATAATGGTTCCATCACCATCTACAACTGCATAGTGAACAACATCACCATCATTTACAAATTCAATCCATGCCACAAGAAACTCATCGTCTTCGCTGTTGTACACAACTTCTGGCAAATATGGAATGTCATTTGACCGCTGGACAATTTCAAATGGACTCCCTATAGGGCTACCTGTATCACTATGAAACTGTCCATAAATCGCACTTTCATCAGATCCATTGTTGTCTATGAAGTCTTCAAATACAACTAAGTACTTATTTGTAGCATCTGCATAAGCCACGTCCGGGTCAAACTGCCCATCTGGTCGAGGTGATTGATCGGAATCGTCATCTATTTCGATAATCGCAGAATTAAACTCTCCAATTACTGCATCAGTTGGATTACTCAATTCCACTGTGAAAATCTCATCATCATCAAATATTTCATCAAATATAGTATCTATAGTTATCATTTGGGATGTAACTTGATCTGCAAAATGAATCGTCCCTTTTTCATACACATAATCTGATTCAATTGCAGAACCAGATACAGTCTCGTAATCCACCGATACTGCACCGTTTATATTTCCTGTTCTTTCTACTGTTATGTTAACCTGCTCACCTTCATCTACATCAAAGAATGGATTTTCTTCGAATTGAAGAACTGTCTCAGTATCGTCCATAATTGTAATCGTTGCCGTGTCTAAAGCACCGATCACGCCGCCTGTTGCATTGCTGAGTTCAACTGTAAAAGTCTCATCAGATTCAAAATTCCCATCGTAAACTGTATCTATAATTATCGTTTGCGATGCCACTTGGTCACCAAAAGTTAATGTCTGCTTCTCATACTCATAATCAGCTTCAATGGCTGTACCTGAAATCGTTTCATAGTCGACTGTTACTGTGCCGTTTAAATCCCCAACTCTTTCAACGATCAAAGAAACTTGATTCCCCTCGTTCACTTGATAATTAGGATTTGTTTCAAACTGAAGCTTTGGGGGGCCCATGACCTCTCCATCGTCATCAAGAATATTAACAGTGGCAACTACACTCGTTCCAAGACCTGCACCCCCTGTAGGATTTGATAGAGTGACAAGGAATGTTTCAGTACCTTCAGGTGTTGCGTCTTGTGTTGTGCTAATTGTGATAGTTTCCTCATTATCACCATTAACAAATATTGCTGTTCCAGATGTTGCGGTATAGTCACCGGACCTGCATTTCCATTGGTTGTGTCATACTCAACAGACACATCTCCGTCTATACCACCGGTTCTATCAATCGTTAATGTCACCGTGTCACCTTCATTAACATTAATATTTAACGACGGTGCCTCAAATTCAATATCACCATTTTCAATATTTCCTTGAGTCAGTAGTTTCAGCTCTAAATCGCCGCCACTTTCCTGCTCAATAAATGCAATCAAATACCCATCATTATTAGAATTATAGGCAGCACTTAAATGAGATAAGGCACCTGTTCCAGCGTGTATCTCACTACTTGATCCTATTTTTGTCCCGTCGTTATTAATCTTTTGACCATAAATATCACCATAACCCGTGTCGTCTTCTATCCAAATAACCAACATATCATCGCTATGTTGTCCACTTGAAAGCGCTAATGGTTTGGTTGATAGTAAAAGGTCACTAGTAATCGTAACTTCTGTTGTATGAGCTGAGTCAGATTTATACTGACCAAGTAGATTTGTTGCTCCAGCATCTGTATCCATCCATACAACATATTCATCATCCTCTGTTGTGTTGTATGCAATGCTAGGGCTCGTTTGTCCAGAGGTTTTATTTGAAACCGCTGTAGCCATAGATACAAAGTTTCCATCTTTATCAAACCGACCATGTTGAATAGATTCAGACCCGTCATCTATTTCTTTGTATACAAAATCGAACTTTGTTGTGTCTGGATTGTATGCCAGATCAAAATCTGGTACATCCATACCACCTTGCGGTGGAAAACTTAGGGTCACAGATGATCCCAATGAATCGCTAACAACAACCCCACGCAGAACTGTATCTGTTCCATCGTAGTAGTCCCACATAATACAGTATTTATCAGAAGTCGGATTATATGCTGCGTCAGGATATTGATGTGTTTCACTACCAACTGGTGCTTGACTTGAATCCAGCTGAACTTTAGAGTTGCCACCATCACTTCCATCCGTATCTAAAATAATTCCGTAAATTCCTTTGTTTGATGAGTCATCATTATTCCAAACCACCAACACTTCGTCGTCTGATGCATTGTATATGACCTTTGGAAACTTCGGAAGTAATGTACTTAGTGCTTCAATGACAAATTCTGAACCAACCTTAGTACCTGTAGGATCAACAAACTGTCCCATTATTGCACTTTTACCATTGTCAAAATCAAAATCTGTGTAAACCACTAAGTACTCATTGGTTGTTGGTATAAAAACGATATCTGGTGAATAGTCCCCAGCAGGTTGGCCTGTACCATATGTTGTAAATGCCAACTGTAATGGTTCATCTTGAACAAGATTCAGTTCTTCTATTGGAATTTTAAACTCGTACACCTTATGTTCATAAGTTGCATTTTCTGTACTCATAAAACTTGGCTGACCCCATGATAAGTCAACTTCAGATACTTTAAACTGCTTTACACCAGTTGAATCTTTAATATATAAAGTCGCATTGTCACGGTCTCCATCTACTGTATTGTCAGGTGTAAAGTCTATAATCGCATTTAGATGCGTGCTGTCATTAAACACCCACCCGTATGTGTGTCCGTCCGGATGTCCAGAAACAGGCATGTCAAACTCTTTAAACAGATAATCAAATCCACTGACTTCTTGTAAGTCACCATCGAGGGTTATACTTCCAGTATTTTCATTCCAATTGTATTTGTAAAAACTTGATCCAGAGTCAATATTTCTCCCCTGATTAGCCTTGGGGTATGTGAACGACTCCGAACCTATGGATTCCATCTCAATTCGGCCATTAAATGAAAATGTTAGTCCATCTCCGAAATCTCCAAATTCCGCCAGATTAAACTCTATTTCTAAACCGTCGCCGTTTATTTCCAAAACGTCATTGTCTATGTAGAAAACTTTTTCTACGTTACTTTGAAACGCATCTGATATTTCTTCAGGTTTTACGTATCCAAAAGCCACAGCATCAATATGTGAACGTCCTCCACCATTTTTTATTATTTTGAAACGCAGGGCATTTTCATTAAGAATTGAAGTCGGTATCTCGACCTGATAATCCTTAAAGTACATATTCGCACCCACTGAATCGACTAATGTCCATCCTCCCATTTCTTCAAAATACACATCAAAAGTACCATTGGCTTGTCCTCCGCCAATGGAATTCAATTCAATGGAATCTGCGTAACCTAATGGAATAGATGAAAATAGTACAAAGAAAACCAGTAGAATACTTATACGTCTAAGTATTTCACGATTCATAATGACGCCCCCCTATTAAGATGGATTTGTTTTGCATACCTGCCCTCATTCCTGTTTATATCCATAACCAATCGATTACCAACTTTTCTGACGAAAATAAAAAAAAAATTTATATCTAGGGAGGCTAAGGATTGGAATGCTTGCTGTTTTTTTGGCTTTATCTCCTCATTCAAACATTTGTTATACTCACTTTTTATACAATAATAAAAAAAACGCCTGAACATGTCAGGCGATTTTGCTAAAGGTTATATTTTTCACTTAAGTAGGGTTTGATTTCACTCAATATTTTCTCTTTAATGTCTTCTGACAACTCATCATTCTCATTGAGCGAATGGGCATCCATGTCTATTCTGACCTTAGCACATAAATCAAAGTCCTCAAACCAAGCTTCATAATTTCTTCTTAGGTCTTGCATGTAATCTCTAGGTATCAGCTCTGCTTCGCTAGATCGGTCTCTAATTCTAATACGGTCCATAGCAGTGTCTATACTTACATCAATGTATATTAATAGTTCAGGCGGCTTAATATGAAGCAACATATTATGAAGTAATTCTCTATATATTCTAAACTCATCACGGTTCATCTGACCCCTGTCGTGAATGGTCTTTGCAAAAATTTCGTCTCCGTAAATAGACCTGTCAAATATAGCTGCTTCACCAGATTCATCGACCTTTTTTTATGTCTCTAAACCTGTCATTCAAAAACATCACCTGAATAATCGCACTCCATCTTTTCTGATCTGCATAAAACCTGTCTAGCATACGCTGTGCAAGTATACCTTTTGAATCATCTAAAAGTTCTTCATAGACTGGTATTCCAAGGGATTCACTTAAAAACGTTGCTACTGTACTTTTTCCTGCACCAATAATGCCATCAACAACTATAGCCATATTTTGTACAGCTCCTTCACCTAAGTATTTTCCACGGTCCGTGGATGTGAACTCTGACATAATTAGACCTCTACCTTAAAGTTCTTGCCTTCCATATTTAAAAATGCTTTTTTAACAATATCCATTAGAATGTCTGTATTAACATCTTCAAGCTTGTTAATGTAAATGCACCCTTTGCCAACTTTATGTTTTCCTAACTTTGCAAGTTCCGCTTCGAACGTATCTAACCCAGGTAAAACGTATACTGTCATGCTTTGTTTCCTAGGCGAAAACCCAGTTACAAACCAATCGCCTTCCTGACCCGACTTGGATTTATAATGATATGAACCATAACCGACAATTGAATCCCCCCACATGTTCGGTGAAGTGCCAATTGCTTCATTCATCATTTCAAATAGTTTTAGACTGTCTTCTTTTCTCTTTTTATGCTCAACTGCTTCTAAGAAAGCTCTTACATCTTTATCATTTTTTTTCTTGGTTTTAAGTTCTGCCATAATTATCACCTCAACTGAAGTTTTGTATATTCAATATTAGTTGTATGTACTATCTTCTATACCCAATGGCAAAGTCCCTTTAAGCAGTCTGTTATAAAAAAAAGAAAAACCGGTAAACGTTAAAACGCTTACCGGACTTTCTGTTATCAACTGTTCTAGTACAATAACTGTAAACTAGTTTACAGATGATTCTGAATTTTATTATTTATTTTGATGGTTCTTTGAACGAATTGTTCTCCAGTGTCATATCAACAACAACCTGTTTAGGAAGATCTATACCAATTGTCTCTCTAATGACATCTTCTACCGTCTCAACCAGTATAAACTGTAAGTCATTTCTCACTTCTTCTGGCACATCGGTTATATCCTTTTCGTTGTCTTTTGGTAGAATAACTCGTTTAATACCCGACCTGTGTGCAGCAATAACCTTCTCTTTAATCCCACCAACTGGCATAACAGCACCTCTGAGTGAAATTTCACCAGTCATTGCCATTTTTGAATCAATGGGATGCCCTGTTACAAGTGAAGCCAATGTTGTAAACATCGCAACCCCTGCTGATGGTCCGTCTTTTGGTGTAGCACCTGCTGGAACGTGAATGTGAATATCATTTTTATCCATATTAAAGTGCTTCATGTGAAGAGCAAGTCTTGACCTAATAAGACTCTGTGAAATTCTTGCAGACTCTTTCATGACATCACCCAGTTGCCCAGTGAGAAGCAGTTGCCCTTTACCTGGCATGTGCGCAGCTTCTATAAATAGAATGTCCCCGCCAACAGGTGTCCAAGCTAGTCCAGTGACAACTCCAGGAGGGTTAATTTCTCCTGCTCTGTCGTATCTCGCAATCTCGTGACCCAGAACGTCAAACAACATATTTGACTGAACTACATATGGTAGCTCTACCGAACCAGTTACGATCTTTTCGGATGATACCCTAGCAACTTTTGCAAGTTGTCTCTTTAGACTTCTTACACCTGCTTCTCTTGTGTATTTATCTATGATGAGCTGTAGCGCCTCATCGTCTAGCTGTAATTGGTCACCTGTCATACCATGTTCCTCTAAAACCTCTGGCATGAGGTGATCCTTAGCTATGTGGAATTTTTCCTGACTCGTGTAGCTACCAACTTGAATCACTTCCATACGGTCTAGAAGAGGTCCAGGAATACCTCTCATAGAATTTGCAGTTGCAATAAAAAATACATCTGACAAATCGTATGGTACATCTAGATAGTGGTCAGAGAACGTATTATTTTGCTCTGGGTCAAGTACTTCTAAAAGAGCACTTGCTGGATCACCACTCACAGACGCCATCAGTTTATCTACTTCATCTAAAATAAATACTGGGTTTTTTTGAACCCACACGTTTCATACCTTGAATAATGCGCCCTGGCATGGCTCCAATATAAGTCCTTCTGTGGCCTCGTACTTCGGCTTCATCACGAACACCACCAAGACTAATACGCACGTATTCTCTTTCCAGAGCATCTGCAATACTTCTACCCAGGCTGGTTTTGCCCGTTCCTGGAGGTCCAACAAGTAGTAGAATCGAGCCTTGTTTGTTCTTCTTTAGCTTCATTACAGTAAGGTGCTGAATAATTCTATCTTTAACCTTATCAAGTCCATAATGTTCTTCATTCAACTTATTTCGTGCGTCCGCTATATCGATATCTTTTACTTCACTCTCACCCCATGGTAAGGCTGTTAGGAGGTCTAAGTAGTTCCGAATGACATTGACTTCCGAACTATTTGGACTCTGTCTTTCAAACTTATCAACTTCATCAAGTGCAATTTCTTTAATGTCCTCAGGCATACCAGCTTCTTCAATTAATGCACGGTAGTCCTTTTTTCTCTTTGCCACTGCGTCCTTCATTTTCACCAAGCTCTTCTTGAATGGCTCTCATTTGCTCACGAAGCATTTGCTCACGGTAGCTCTTATTCATTTTGTCTGAAAACTTCTGATTCAATTCAATTTGGAATTGAATCGACTGTTTATGTTCAATCAGCAAGTCAAGGAATCTGAGACTTCTCTTTCGTAGGGAACGCATTTCCATAAAATCTTGTTTTTGCTCTTTTGAGATATTTACAAAAGGCATAATAGCAGCAATAATCTTGTTTATATCATCAATTTGATTAATATACTCAATATATGACTCCGCACCACGGAAATTCTGACTTATCTCTTCAGTTAAATCTTTTACATAGTCTAAAATGTCATTCTGATTTTTATGATCCATATCAATAATATCAGGTTGGTTTTGATATCTAGCTTTATAGTAACCAGATTCAAACCACACATCCAGCGCCTCTACTCTTTCAATTACACTCATTTTGAGTTGAAAATCTTCTCCAACCTTTTGAGTGCTTTCGATCTTAACTAGATTTCCTACCAAGTGGAAATCGTTCATGCTATATCTGTTTACATCTGAATCGTTTCGTAGTGTTAAAGCCACCGCATAGAAATCATCCTGTACAATTTTATAGTAAAGCTCGTTATCAAAATTAACATCCAGCTTTAAGTCCGTTTGACTGCCTTGAAATAGAACAGAGTCTAATAACGGAATTACATTCAATTCTTTTTTAATGTTTACAGTGTTCACATCCATCACCTCGTTTTTGATTTAGGTTATTATGATTTAAGTAATAGTTCTTAAGCTTCTACAATCATCCAATCATTTGCGAAGTCGCGAAAGGTACTCTCCAAATCTGAAGGGTTACGATCCACGCTATCTGCAATGACTAGGTTATCTTCCGCTTGTGCGTTTATAGCCAAAGTAAGTTCTTTGAGTGTCTCTGCTGATTTGGCATACAAAGACCACCCCCATGCATCTATTCTTGGCTTTATTTGATATCTTTCAATGGCTACCTTAAGAAATGCAAAAGTTACAATAAACCAAAAGCTGATCATCTCTGACTCAATAAATGCTTCACCTGAATGGCTTAGCTTGGAAATGCCGACTACGAGTCCGATTGACAACATGATTTCAACAAAATTCAAAATCATAAACATGTTTGAGAATAATCTGCCATACCACTTTGTTTTCTTAAGAATATTCTTACTTTGTTTTTGCAAGCCATTAAATCCTTCTTGTACCCCCGATTGTTTTTTGCACATATTACACTTACTCTTCAACTTTTTTATCTATAACGTCTGTCTTAAAAGTGTCCAGTCTATTCTGTGCATCTTCAAATGCCCATTCTAGGCTGTATCTATGTCTCTCGTCATAAATTTCATTTAAATCGTCAAAGAAAGTGTTAATTTCTAAAGTATTTGTGCTCATTTCGCCTCCTAAAGCGCTACCCCTTAAAGTAATTAGTTTTGTTTAGCCTAACTATCTAGTTTAAAAAAATGAATCTTATATATCTCTTTATATAATCAATAGTTAGTTCGTTTTGACCTAACTATATGGTCTTAAAAAAATTGAGCTCTACTCAATTTTCTCAAGAATCTTAATAAGTGCATCAATATCGTCGTTGCTTAACTGGTCATGCATTTTTTTCGCCATATACTTCCAAATTCTCTTTTCCATATTGACGATGTCTTGACCATTGTCTGTTAGCTTAACATAGTATACACGTCCGTCCATAGCACAACTTTGTTTGTATACCAGACCCATCTTGACAAACTTTTTCACCATTTCAGTGACTGTTGGTTTTGATAAATCAAGCACATCAGCCAAATGGCTCGTTGTCATACCTTCACTACAATTAAATCTTTTTTTTAAGTAATCCAGTTGTCTAAGACTTAACTCAGAAATATCAAAGTCATCAACTACAGACATGTAGCAACTGCCTTTGAGTTTCATAAGCTTGCCTATCTCTCTGGATAGTTTTTCATTTCGATCCATAGGACCACCCCTGTAAGTTAGTTCGGCTTTCCCTAACTAAACTATAAATGATTTGAAACTCTAAGTCAATTGTTTTTTTTAGAAAAAACTTTTTTTGAGTATTCTAGATATTGAAAAAGCTCAATTCTAAGGGTATTAGAATTGAGCTTCACTTACTAAAATTAGTTGGTATCTACATCCGATATGGAGTTTTCATCTATTTCAGAAATAACACCTACATCAAGGGTCTGATCTAAATCAAGTTCTTGAATTTCACTTTTGATATCAAGCATTCTATCATCAAGAAGTGTAATCATGTTTGCGCAGACCTTAAGTTGGTCCGTGATCTTCTTTGGGGCTTTGTTTCTATACTTGTAGTAAATTTTGTGTTCCAGACTTGCCCAGAAATCCATAGCAATTGTTCTGATTTGAATCTCGAGTCTTGTTGGTACAACACCACTACTTAGGAATACTGGAATTTCTACATGAACATGCATGCTTTTATAACCGTTGTCCTTTGGATTGGCGATATAATCCTTTACTTCGATAATTTTAACATCATCTTGTCTCTCTAAAAGATTATAAACCTTATAGATATCTGATGTGAATGCACATATAACGCGAATGCCCGCAATATCAAATATGTGTTTTCTTGCATTTTCAATTGTTGGTTCAAAACCATAGCGTACGAGCTTATCCATAATGCTTGGTGGCTTCTTAACGCGTGACTTTATATGTTCAATAGGGTTGTAGTCGTGAATGCTTCTAAACTCTTCGTCTAGGATTTGAAGCTTTGTATTCACTTCTTCCACTGCAAACTTGTGAACAAGAAGAAGGTCGCGCCAAGGCTTCATCTCTTTTGTAGCAAATTCTTCGTACATACTAATCTCCTCACTTGAATCGTTGCTTTCATCATATCCTATCTGTCATAGACATTACAATAGAAGGTCTTATATTTTTTAGTTACATTAAAGAGAATCTTAAGATGTGGTTTAGAATTATTGATTGCTGTGGTGGTTGAATCATTTAATTAACCTAGGGCTTTTTACTTTATTTTTACACCCAGCAATCTTTGATTGCTGTGGTTTTGCTTTACTTTTACACCCAGCAATCTTTGATTGCTGTGGTTTTACTTTACTTTAACACACAGCAATCTTTGATTGCTGTGGTCGCGGAGCGCGTCCAATATTCCAATAGAAATAGACCTGAAAATATGAGTGAACTCCTATTTTCAGGTCTATTTCTATTGGAATGCTGTTCTGTTGCTTTTCGCGAAAAAAGCGCCTCGCTAATGCGAGGCGCTGGGTTAACGTAATGACTATAGTGCAGTTACGTTTTCAGCTTGAGGACCTTTAGGGCCTTCAGCTAGTTCGAAAGTAACTTTTTCGCCTTCTTCAAGTGTCTTGTAACCATCTTTGTTGATTTGAGAGAAGTGTACGAATACGTCGTTTCCGTCTTCAGAAGTGATGAAGCCGAATCCTTTTTTTTCTGCGTTAAACCATTTTACTGTACCGTTCATAGTGGTATTCCTCCGATTCAATTAATTTACCTTTTATAATTCATAGCAAAATATTGACGAATAAAACATCGAAAGTATACATTATATACTGTAAGAACAGTACAAGTATGCTTTATGATTTTATTGCAAATTTTTGATTCTGAATTACTTTACTGTTTAATATTAACATCTAAAATATTTTTAAGCAAGATAAAACGCTATCTTTTGTCTGAATTGTTTGATATACTGTGACAATTGTTTATAAAAAATATTTTATAGTAATTTTGTATACTTTTAATGAATAACCTGTTATTAAAAGTATAACCCGACCAGACCATACAAAGGAATAATTATGTATAACTTTTCAGATCTTCAAGTAAATGAACAGCTCGTGACGTTGCTTAACCAGCAAGGTATAAAAGAGCCAACTGCGATTCAACAGGAAGCGCTTCCTGCAATCATGAATGGCTCCGATATTATCGCACAGTCTCAAACCGGCACAGGCAAAACTTTAGCATTTCTACTACCAATGTTCCAGAAATTCGATTCATCATCGAATAAAGTACAGGGGCTCATTGTCACGCCAACAAGAGAACTTGCTATTCAAATCACTGAGGTCGCTAATATGCTCAACCATGATGATTCATTCGGAATCTTATCTGCGTATGGTGGTCAAGATATGGGCAAACAACTCAAAAAACTAAAAAACAACATCCATCTTATTATTGCGACACCTGGACGCTTACTTGATCATATGCGTCGAGAAACCATCAAATTTGACGGACTAAAAATGCTTGTTTTAGATGAAGCCGACCAGATGCTTCACCTCGGTTTTAGACCTGAAATCGATATGATCATGCGTCTAACGCCTAAAAAGAAACAAGTTTTATGTTTCTCTGCAACGATGGATTCTAAGGTCAAAAAAAATAGCATACCAAAACATGACTGATCCTATAGAAATTACAGTTAAAAAAAAGAAGGCCGTTACTCTGGAGGCCATTGAACAGCTTGTTATTAAAACAACAGACCGTAAAAAAACAAGATGATTTGAAAACCAAAATAGATGAAGACAATCCCTTCATGGCGATTATATTCTGTAGAACCAAACGTAGAGTTGATGCTCTCGAAATGGCATTAACACAAAGTGGTTACAACTGTGAAAAACTTCATGGTGATTTAGCACAGAATAAACGTGAACGAATCATGAAGGCATTTCGTGATTTAAAGTACCAGTTTCTTATTGCTACAGATGTTGCCGCTAGAGGTTTAGACATTAGTGGTGTAACTCACATTTACAACTATGATATGCCTGAGAATCCTGAAATTTACATTCATAGAATAGGTAGAACAGGGCGTGCAGGTGAAGAAGGTATAGCTACAACATTTGCCACACCACGTGATGGATCACTTCTTAGAGATATTGAGAGAACGATTAAACTTAATCTTCCAGAACGTTATATATCCGCTTCTCCAGAAGATTTCCAACGTAAACCGCGCCCTACTGGCCGTTAGTGTTTTTCTATTCGGGGTATAATTCACTATAGGTGAACGCCTACGAATGGAGGTCTTGTTATGGGATTGTTTGCTAGCAAACTGGCAGAGGTAGATATTGAGTTCTACGGTCAGAAAAAGCGAAAAGTTGTTTCTACAACACCACTTGAGTTTCATGTTGAGATGACACCTGAAACACACGATCCAGAGACATTAAGTAGATTTTACTTTAAGTTTCTGATTGGATCTTCAGAAAGACTGATTCTTCCAGCACGTCCAATCTTGTGGGATGTTTTAAATGAACAGCTTAAAAAAAATATTCACAAGGATGCCAATGTCATGTTCACATGGGAACAGCTCGTTGATGTAACACCCACTATGACAAATGACAAAAAAGAAGAAATGCAGTTTCATTAAAGGCACTCTAAATGATAATGGCAAGGTTAAGTACAAATTGTCGGAAGATAGCCACGGTGGACTAGAGCCATATTACATTCCTATTGGCGCTATGGCTTTTTTACAGTACATCATCGATACACTAAACGAAGATGAATTGATGACGTTTTATCAAAAGCTCAGTGACTTAATCAATGAAAAACGGAGTAGTTTAAAACCAAATCAAAAGAATGTTTTTTTTAATGTGGAGTCACTACCACCATATCACCATTAACCTCGACTAATCCAATAGACAACAATTAAGACGCCTATGGCGTCTTTTTTTTCGTTCTTAACCCTCTCGATTTTGTAGTAGCCTTCTACTCCATCTAAAGAACCCTCTACATATTAAGCTCCTATCTTACTCTGAATACTGTCTTGAATTAAAATAGTATCTCTTATTAAAGACCTCACATAAGGGTATAATAGACTGGGTACTGTTCCCACATCGACTCTATACATATTCAAATGAGGTGATTTCATGAAAATTGCACTGGTAGGATACGGCGGCGTTGGCAAAGCTTTATCGAGCTTATTCATAATAAACGAGACACATTAAAACAGATGCACTTACACATTGATGTTCTTTACATTTTCAATTCAAAAGGATGCCTTTACATTCCCGACGGTATCCCTATTGATGATTTAGTTTCTCATATACAGGATGGTGGCACTCTTGAAAACTATCCACTTAATGTTCTTTATAACGTTACATTTGACGACATGCTTAAAAAATGGCGATGTAGATTCTATTGTTGAGTTGTCACCTACAAACAAGAATACTGGTGAACCCGCTCTATCATATATGACAAAAGCTATCAAAAAATGGTTTACACGTTATTACTGGAAATAAAGGGCCCATTCAACTTTGCTATCATGACCTAAAAACTCTAGCCTATCGCCACGGCGTTCAATTAGGGATCGGTTGTACCGTTGGTGGTGCACTTCCTTCAATGAACGCGGGCCTAATGGACCTGCCAGGGTCTGAAATCCAATCCATTGAGGGTGTCTTAAACGGAACGTCCAACCATATTCTTAAAATGATGGAGGACCATGGTCTAAGTTATAAAGAAGCCCTTCGTATGGCTCAAAAAACTGGTATTGCAGAAACAAATCCGTCACTCGATGTTGAAGGCTGGGACACAGCTTCAAAACTTTTAATTCTTACAAACGTACTTTGTAATCAACACCAGAGCCTTGATAATATAGACGTTGAAGGGATAACAAATATCAGCCAAGAAGACATCCATGTTGCAAAACTGGAAAATAGAAAATATAAGCTTGTCGGACGGGCAGAAAAAACATCTCATGATTTCATTTTAAAAGTCAAACTAGAAAAACTAAGTCCAGATCATCCATTCTATAATGTAGACGGGAAAAACAAGGCTGTTCGATTTACAACCGATACACTTGGTGATTTAACAATAATGGGTGGAGCATCTGGAGTCTTACCAGCGGCGGCATCCATACTTAGAGATATAATTAATATTCATAGAGGCTATAAATTTATACGTTAGTATTCAACTATTTTTGTAACGCTTCAAAATATCCTTTAAATATACAGAAGATTTCTATATAATGAACTGGAGAACTTATACTTAAACAACTTACTTGAAAGGGGTCTTTCTTCATGAAAAAAAAGGAGATCTAGTGTGGGCTGGCGGCTTACTTGCTGTTATTGCATTTTTGACTTTACCTGCGACACATAATGTATTCGTAGAAAATTCAGCAAATCACCCACTAATTATGGCATTTATTAAATTCTTCGTACTAGGCACTATGGGCGAAGTCCTAGGTGGACGTATCGTCGCTGGTGAATGGAAAAAACCTGTCGGTTTATTCTGGCGCGCTGTGGTTTGGGGTGTTCTTGGTATCATCATTGCTATGGCATTCACAATTTTCTCAACTGGCGTTACAGCGCTGATCAGCAAAGGTCTATTACCAATGTTTGCTGATGGAACTATGGGCGCAAAGATTCTAACTGCATTCTTTATTAGTGCATTTATGAACGCAATTTTCGCACCTGTAATGATGGGCTTCCACAAGATTACTGATACTTACATTGATCTTATGGGCGGAAAAATTGGCAATCTAAGCGGCATTAAATTGTCTCAAGTTGTAGATGGAATCGACTTCCAAGGCCTTATTGGATTTGTTTTCTTCAAGACAATCCCATTCTTCTGGATTCCAGCCCACACAATCACATTCTTACTGCCACCTGTTTATCGTGTACTAATGGCAGCATTCCTTGGCATTGCACTTGGTGCCATTCTTGGTTTCGCAAAGAAGCGTAAAACAGCTTAATCTACCACAAGGTACAAAACAATAGCAGCTTATACATTGCCCTAAGCAATGTATAAGCTGTTTTTTCGTGCTAGTTTTTGTAAGCACTTTATTCAACTTATTTTCATTAAACATTGTTAATTTTCTGAATTTTTAACATTCTAAGCAGTTTTCCTCCCCCTTTCTTCTGCGGTTATTTACTAATCTCTTTCAGTTCTTGTATTATATTTCCTATTATGCAATTTGCAGTTCCAATCATGCAATCAGCTTGTAAATTTATGTAAACGAATGCTATTGTTCAATCATCACATCCTACACTTAACCATAAAGGAGACAAAACATGATTGAAGGGCAAAATTTAAAGAAAAGTCATTATAGTTTTTTCATCCCTAAAGACGATGGATCATATCTCGTCTATAACTCGTTAACAGGAGTCATCATATCTATCCACTCAGAAGATAAGCTAGAACAGCTTCAACAAATTATGGATCAAGATCTTGTTTCCTATAACAGTGATGATGAAATGATCAGCTTCTTCTCCAACAAGGGGGTACTTGTCGAAAGCGATAAAGACGAATTTGAATACACCAAATACTGCTATGAGCGTGATGTGGTAAAGGATACAAGCCTTGTATTAACTCTCATTACTACAAGACAATGTAATTTGCGTTGTATTTATTGTTATGAAGAACATGAAGATAAACCTATGGAAGTTGACGTTTATGAAGGCCTGCTAAACTTCATTACTGAAGCATTAAAGTCTAAAAAATACACGTCTGTGTCACTTTCTCTTTTTGGAGGCGAACCTTTCATTGAGTATGATAACCTAGTCGGTTTCCTTGAGAAAAGTAAAGAAATCTGTAATGAGTATGAGGCAGGTTTTAATATTAGTGCAACATCAAATGGCGCACTCATTTACCCTGAAAGATTTGAGAAGCTAATCGATTTAGGCTGTACTTACTACCAAATTACAGTAGATGGTTTTGCTGAAACTCATGACAAGTACAGGATTAATGCCAATGGGTCTGGCAGCTGGGACACCATTATAAATAATCTAAAGTATATGAACTCTACTGAACATAAATTTAAAGTCACTGTAAGAACAAATTTCAATGAGGAAGTCTTTAAACGTGCCGAGGCGTTCTACGAGTTTGTTAATAAAAACTTTGACGGCCGATTCTCTGTGTATTATGAAGGCATCAAAAAACTAGGTGGAGAACACGATGAAAATCTTAATGTTCTAGATGCTGAAAATGCCTCATCGGAATCAGTAAATATTGCAAAAGCCATCCACGAACTCAATATTAAAAATGATGTAGTTGATTCAATGACTAGACCATTTAGCAGAGTCTGTTATGCGACAAAACACAACAATTTCATTGTAGATTATGATGGCTCCATCTTGAAATGTACACTATCACTCGAAGAGGATTCAAATAGAATCGGATACATTACAAAAGAGGGACAGATGGTCCTTGACGAAACCAAACACTCACTATGGTTGGTAAAAAGGCCATGTTGGCTGAAGTCTGCGAGTCTTGTAAAATCCTCCCTGTCTGTTTTGGTGGCCGATGCGTAAATGGTCGAGTACAAGGTCAGGAACACCAGTGCAATAAAGAATTCTATGAGAAGGAAATGGAAGATTTAATCACTCAATACAATTAAACACACAAATCAATTATGAAAGGAGATCTACTATGAACTTATTAAGAGAAGCGACTAGAAGCCTATCTGGAACAAACGGTTTGTTTGACTCTGGATGCGGGTGTGGTTGTGGGTGTGGCTGCGGATGTGGTTGCGACTGTGAAACACCACCTATTCTGGTTGCTGGATGTTGTGGTGGCGGTGTTGCCGTTGCTTCAGATGAAGAGAATTACTAGAGTTTCATAGTTATGTTATAGCCAGTTGATCTTAAAGTCACCTGCTAAATACATATAAAAGGAGGTAGATTCAATGGACGTTATTAGAGACACTCGAACTGATTCCATTCAACAATATGGTGGAAGCGGCTGTGGTTGCGGCTGTGGATGTGGCTGTGGTACTGAACCAATTGAACAACCTAGTACAAGCTGTAAATAACTCGTAGAAAGGAGTATGACACATGGATGTAATTAGAAATACTGAAGATTCAAGAGATGTTGAACTAATGGCTTCAGGTGCAGGCTGTGGCTGCGGTTGCGGCTGTGGTTGCGGTTGTAGCTAAGGAGGAACACCATGGAAACTTTACGCGATAGCTACACACATGCAGGCGTAGATCCTGGCTGTGGCTGTGGTTGCGGCTGTGCCAATGGTATTGGTTGCGGTTGTGCTGGATATCCAAATCCAGGAAACATGAATGTTGAATGTACAAATGGTATTGGTTGCGGTTGCGGATGTACTGGTGAAACACCAGATCCTGGCGGCAATAATAATGGTGCTGGTTGCGGTTGCGGCTGCAGTGGCGATACAACACCAGAATAATCTAATACTCAATTAAGGAGCCGTATACGAAACTATACGGCTCCAATTCAATCAAATCGAGGTGTTATATAGTGAATTTTCATCAACAAATTAAGAATAACCACTATTTTTTCAAACAAATCATGGCCTATAGTCCATCTTATATTATTGCGCAAGCTGTTGTTGCACTGATCAATGGTCTCTCACCTCTGATTTTTATCTTAATTCCAAAATTGATCATAGACGAACTCATTCTTGGTCAGAACTTTAATGCCGTGCTCTACTACATAACATGTTTAATCTCCCTTCAACTTTCTACAAGTATTCTAGTTGAATACATCAGCGAAAAATTTATTAACTTGAAGGGCCATTTATATGCAATGCACTTTCTACTTGAAATCAATAAAAAAAACGGTAAATCTGGATATGGCTCAACTCGATTGCGCAGACACCCACCAGAAAATCGCTCTTGCCAAGGACATTATCAGCAAGGGAATTGGTATGAACCTAATCAATGGATTTTTCAGATGGATCACAAGTCTGGTCATAATTCTATCGACTGCAACGATCGTTATATCTGCCGACTATAGATTGATTGTCGTGGTTCTTTTGTTTTCTGTACTCTCTATCTATTTGAATTTCAGAAATGAAAACTGGAGAATGGAACAAAGAGAACACAACATATATTTGACCCGTGTACTAAACTACTATATTACAATTATGGGTGATAGAAACCACGCAAAAGAAATGAGAGTTTTTTTTGGTTTTGTAAACTGGCTTATGGACAAGTATCAATCAACACTCTTCTCTCTTAGAGAGCGTTTAAAGAAACTCTATTCAAAAAAGTCTTAAAATCAAAACACTCCAAATCATATCAGAGAACTTGAAATCAAATGGTATATATCTTTTTTTTAGCATGGAAAACCTTCATTGGAGATATTACCATCGGAGGATTTACCCAGTATTTTAGTGCTACATCTAGATTGTCCCAAGCTATTTTAGATTTTTTAGGATTTTTTACGACCATTGATATTTCAGGTAAATACATTGATTCCTATAGACAGTTCATGGAAATGGAAAGTACTATTTCCTCGACCAGCTGTACAGATCTTATACCTGATAATGAAACCTTAAAAATAAAGCTTAACAACGTTAGCTTTTCATATCCAAATTCAGAGAAACTAATTTTGGATAATATAAATTATACATTTGAGTCCGGAAAGGTTTACCTTATCGTTGGTGAAAACGGCGCTGGAAAAACCACCTTGATAAATTTATTAACACGTCTATATGACCCCGTTAAAGGGAATATTCTCGTAAATGACACACCACTAATACAAATTGATGTTCAGAAATACAGAGAAAACTTTGGTGTAGTCTTCCAGGACTATAAGTCATTTTCCTTCTCAATAGGGGAAAATGTAGCTTTAAACCACTATGAACAGGACTCTGAAAATACAAATATCCGAATAAAAGAATCCTTAACTAAAGCGGGAGTCATGAGAAAAATCGACCAGCTTGAGCACGGAATCAACACCCAAATAGGTAAAATATTCTACGACGATGGGATACTATTATCGGGTGGTGAAGACCAAAAAAAATTAGCTCTTTCTAGAGCACTTTTCCGTGATACCAAAGTCATGATCCTCGACGAACCTTCATCTGCACTTGATCCAATATCTGAAAATCAGCTCCTAGAATCGTTTAAGGATATTGCTCAGGACAAAATGGTTATTTATATCTCTCATCGCTTAAGCAGTACAAAAAATGCAGATGCCGTTATCTTTCTCAAAGATAGTAAAATTCACGAAGTCGGATCCCACGAGGAACTTATGGCCAATAAGGGTGACTACTCAAAGTATTACCAGATGCAAGCACAGCATTACACACTGGACAAAGCTCAATAACCTAAAAAAGGCAGTTGGAAACTATTATCCAACTGCCTCTTTATGTAAAATTATACACACTACAAGTAAAACCTATTTCATTATTTTAGCCGCATGGGATGCCCCTCAGAAAACTCAATCAAGTCCCACAGCGTTCCGTACAAGTCCTTAAAAACAGCCACAGTTCCGTACTCTGCTTCTTTAGGTTCACGTTCAAACTCAATACCTCGTTCAACCATCTGCTTATAGTCACGCCAGAAGTCGTCCGTATTTAAGAATAAAAACACTCTGCCACCAGCTTGATCACCAATAAATGCCTCTTGGCGTTCTTTGGATGCTCTCGCCAATAGAATCGATGTCCCTGTTCCACCAGGCGGTGCAACAACAACCCACCTTTTGTCTTGTTCAGCTTGATATGTGTCTTCTAGAAGTTCAAAATTTAGTTTCTTTGTGTAAAATTCAATAGCCTCGTCATACTCACGTACAACTAGTGCAATGTGTGCAATAGATTGCTTCATACGATCTCCCCACTCACCTAATATAATCACTTACTAAATACTAATTTCACCATCTAATTTTGCTGTTTGGTGATTTCTCTAATTTATATTCTACTACTCTTTGATTATACATCCAAGCCATACACAGTCCATAAACTTGCCATCAATATTGTAATAGTCCTTTAATCTGCCCTCTTCAACAAACCCATTTTTCTCAAGAATTTTTGCAGATCCAATATTCTCCGAAACCACTCTTGCATGTAATTTTCTAAGTCCCATATCGCCAAAGGCTATTTCCTGAACCATTTTTACGATTTCAGTTCCAAGTCCTTTACCCCATAAACTTTTGTCTAATATATAGCCAATTTCAGCGTGACGGGCATCTTCGTCGTGGCTAAATAACATTACGTTTCCAATGACTTTTCCAAATCGCTTGTCCACAATACTTGCATACCTAAATGAGCCGTCTTCTTCTCTAAGTAGCATTTTTTTTCACATAATCCTGAGTCTCATCTATTGTTTTTGTAAGAGGCCATCCTATGTATTTAGACACTTCAGGATCAGATGCCATTATATGAATAGCACCTGTATCTTCAATACTCATTTTAGTGAATTTCACACGATCGCCTTCAACTCCATAAAGTCTGGTATTACTCCAATTTGATTTACTCATAATCATTCTCCTGTCTTATAAATTTGTCTCTGATACCATATTAATCCTCTGACAAAATTGTGCAACAGAACGCCCGATTAAATTTTCTTAAAATTCCGACCAATCAAAATTATTTTGTGGAGAAGAATTTATTCTAAGGCAAGGCGCGAATGAATGATACGACAGGAGCGTACAAACGTACGTGACTGACTTATCATTCATTCAGCAACGAAGCATTAGGATAAATTATCTCCACAAAATAGAAGGCCATAGGGAGACTCCCTATGACCTTCTAAAGTTTCTTATTACAATCTAAGTTATCATCAACATAATACAGACAACTCAAATGGGGGGACTACTTAACGAGCATTAAATCAACTGGTACATACGCATCAACCATTTCACCGTTTAGAACTTTTAGTGCACTTTCAACACCTAGCTACCAATCATAGCTGGTTGTTGAGCCACAGTTGCAGAAAGTTCGCCTGCTTCTACAGCTTTAACTGCATCATCTGTTGCGTCAAAGCCAACGATCATGATATCTCTACCTGATGACTGAACAGCCTTTAGTGCACCTAGTGCCATTTCATCGTTGTGGGCAAATACTGCACTTATTTCTGGTTGTGCTTGAAGGATATTTTCCATTACAGAAAGTCCTTTTGTTCTGTCAAAATCTGCAACCTGACGGGCTACAACTTCAATGTCTTTACCCTCTAGTGCCTTGTTAAATCCAGCACCACGGTCACGTGCAGCAGATGTACCTGCAATACCTTCAAGTTCAACAACTTTACCGCTACCACCTAACATTTCAGCAACAAACTCGCCAGCCATTATACCGCCAGCTACGTTGTCCGATGCAATATGTGTTGCTATTTCGCCCGCATTAGCACCGCGGTCAAGCGTTAGAACAGGAATACCTTTTTTGTTTGCCATCTTAATAGCGTTTACAACAGCGTCAGAATCTGTTGGATTGATCAATATAATGCTAACATCTTGTGTTAACAGATCTTCCATGTTTGCAAGTTCTTTAGCTGGGTCATTCTGAGAATCAAGAACCACAAGCTCTAAATTAAGCTCTGCTGCTTTTGCCTCTGCGCCTTCTTTAAGTGTTACGAAGAATGGGTTATTTAGTGTTGAAACGATTAGACCAACCTTTTCGCCATTACCCATCATAGCCATTTCAGATGTTTCTTCCATTTTCATGTCACCAGAGATCAGTTTCAGATCAACTGGAATAAATGCTTCTACTGTTGCGCCATCGATTACGTCTTTAGCTGCTTTAACGCCTAGAGAACCGATCTTTTCTGGTTGTTGAGCGACTGTTGCAGCCATGTGACCCGCTTCTACAGCTTTAACTGCATCATCTGTTGCATCAAAGCCAACAATCATAATATCTCTACCTGATGACTGAACCGCTGTCAGCGCACCAAGTGCCATTTCATCATTATGTGCAAATACTGCATTTATTTCTGGTTGTGCTTGAAGGATATTTTCCATTACAGAAAGACCCTTTGTTCTGTCAAAATCAGCAACTTGACGCGCTACAACTTCTATATCAGTCGCGTCCATAGCTGTGTTGAATCCAGCACCACGATCACGTGCAGCAGATGTACCAGCAATACCTTCAAGTTCAACAGCCTTGCCTGCGCCACCTAACATTTCTGCTATGTACTCGCCTGCCATAATACCACCAGATACATTATCAGATGCGATGTGTGCAACAACGTCTCCAGCGTTTGCACCACGATCAAGTGTAATAACAGGAACTTCTTTGCCATTAGCAAGCTTGATTGCATTACCAACTGCGTCAGAATCTGTTGGGTTGATTAGGATTACATTAACGTCTTGAGTCAGTAAATCTTCCATGTTAGCAAGTTCTTTTGCAGGGTCATTCTGAGAGTCAAGTACAATTAGTTCAAGACCCATCGCTTTTGCCTCTGCTTCAGCCCCCTCTTTAAGTGTTACAAAGAATGGGTTGTTAAGTGTTGAAACAACCAGACCCACTTTACCTGTTGCTTCCATAGTTTCTCCTGAATCTGCTGGAGCTTCCTCAGCTGGAGCAGTACAACCAGCCAACATGCCCATGACCATAACTGCGATCATCAGAAGTGCCATAAA
>JDSF01000109.1_pt1 | contig 63712 bp, 73 predicted proteins | sample 199441 | NCBI WGS metagenome assembly JDSF01 (sample SAMN02592751, study PRJNA231836) | bioreactor metagenome | isolation source: continuous culture bioreactor denitrification-DNRA | place: Germany: Bremen
ACTCATAAGAACCAGTACCAGTTGAGTAATTATCCACTAATAACTGAAACAGAAAGGTTTTATCAATACTCTTTTGATTTTCTACATATCTTGATAGAGCCATCACACCTATAAATAGTGTAATGGATAATATAAAAAAGAGAATATACTTTTTTCATGGTGTTCAGTCCTTCAAAAAATTCTTCTGTTTTTCACGGGTCTAACTTTATTATGTGAAAAAATACAGATAACAGTCTTAAAGAAATGACCATAAATGGAGGAATAAGGTAGTGAAGTACAAAAAAACTGACTACATATTCACAGTCAGTTTTTTTTAATCAATGTTTATTTTTACTATGATTGACAGGGGTAGGAAAGTTAATGATAATTTCACTACCTATCTCTAGTTTACTTCTAACTTTAATTTTCCCTTGATGACCTACAATGATAATCTTAGCAATTGATAGTCCAAGTCCATGACCGCCTGTCTCACGGGTTCTTGATTTATCAGAACGATAAAAAAAACGATTAAAGATGTTACCAAGATCTTCTCGACCAATACCAATACCTGTATCTTTTATAGAAATAACAATGTTTTCGTTATCTTTAAAACATTTTATAACGATTTTACCTGATGGTGGCGTATATTTTATGGCATTATCTACGAAGATACGGATGGCCTGTTTGATACGGTTACGGTCTCCATATATGACTAATTTAGGTGTTATATTATGTTCTAGAATGTGCTTCTTATCGATAATAGCTGTTTCTTTTATGACCTCACCTAGTAGTTCGTTGATATAGAAATTCTCTCTATTGTACTTAAGTGTTTGATTATCATGTCTTGCTAAGAATAATAGATTCTCAACCAAATCTTTCATATTATTGGCTTCATTTTTTTTAATGGCTTCAATGGATTCATCTAAAATTGCCTCGTCTTTTTTTTACCCCATCTTTGAAGCATACTGCATAGCCGTGAATAATCGATATTGGCGTTCGCAGTTCATGGGATACATCGGAAACGAAACGCTTCTGTTTGGTATAATCAATTTTTAAACTATCAAGCATTTTATTTAAGGTATAAGCCATATCTTTTAATTCGTATTTGGCTTCACTGATATTTAAGCGCGCATCCAGATTATAGATGGAAATTTCTTTTGCTGTCTTTGTCATGGTGTAAATGGGTTGGAGAACTTTCTTACTTTTTAATGAACCCAAAATCCAAATAATCAGTAAGCCGAATAACTCAGCACCACTAACCAGAATGATAAGCATATACCCCTTGTTTAAATAGTCATGGATATCAAAGTAATAATAGAGTTTATAGTGGTGGTTATCATTAAGGGTAATGGTACTTATATAGGGTAATTTCTGATAGGTGGATATAAACTCTAGGTACTCAACTAGCGTTAGAGGAGAGCCTAGAAAGTCATTATATTTATTATCCATGTATACGATTTCATTACCTTTCAGCTCTACAATAAAAAACATCTGCGTTGCGATAAAATCCAATTTTGGATAGCATATCATTGTATTCAGCATCTGTAGAACACGTTTTAATTAATTGCACATCATTATAAACTTGACGTGGAATAAACACTTCATGTTCCAGATAAAAATAGCCACATAATACAATAACAACAGTAAACACACCACTTACCATGTAGAGTAGAATATAGTTAAACGTAATTTTTCTTTTTATGGATGAACGTAATTTTACAAAATGGCGATGGATACCATTGAATATACTAAATGGTAATAATAAAAGTTTAATAATTCCTTTAATGATCGCATTATTTCTCATCTTTTATGACGTAGCCGACCCCCCTTACCGTATGAATCATATTCATGTTGAATTTTTTGATCAATTTTACCTCTTAGGTAACGGATGTAGACATCAATAATATTGGTATCTCCGTAATATTCAAAGCCCCATACTTTTTCAAGGATATTTTCACGACTAAGAACAATGTTTCGATTTTCCAATAAATAAACAAGTAATTCAAATTCCTTTTTAGTAAGAATGACTTCTTGATCATCAATCATAATTTGACGTTGGTCTTTGTTAAGGGTTAGATTTCTAAAGGTAAGAATACCATTTTCAGTTACCTTTTTGCTTACTTCTCGCTTGAGTGCAACACGGGTACGAGCTAATAATTCTTCAATAGCAAAAGGTTTTGTTAAATAGTCATCAGCACCCATATCCAGCCCCATGACTTTATCAGATACATCATCTTTGGCTGTTAACATGATGATGGGTACATTAGAGGATTGTCGTATACGTCTACAGACTTCAATGCCGCTTAATATAGGTAACATTAAGTCTAGTACAATAAGATCCACGTCGGGTTTTAAACCTTTTTCAAGACCTTCACGTCCGTTAGAGGCTATATCGACCTCATAACCTTCATATTTTAGTTCAAGTTCTAAGAATCTAGCGATTTTTGCTTCATCTTCAACAATTAATATTTTATGTGCCATTGTATCTTCACCTCTTTAGTTTTCGACAAAAATTTCATTATAATCATCTTCTTCAATGACTTGAAGGGTCGTCGTTATATCATCATTCTGTTCGGATTTAGTACTAGGTGATACGACGTCTTCTTTAATTTGATTTTCTACCTTGTTTTTCTTATGGATGGATACTTTACAATCTGTAAGTATAACAATCAATAAGAGAAATATCATTTCTACATATTTAAGATCTTCAAAGAAGATAAAGAAAAATGTAATGAGTATGATGGGTAGATTAAGCAAAGTTTCACCTTTTCTTGTTATAACCAATTGGTAGTACACCAGATTAAGTATTAATTTGTTCATTTTAGAAAATAATTTTTTTTGCAAAATTATTTTCTTTTTTTTCCAAATAGCGTATAGCTCGATTGATGTCACCTTTTGATTTTATTAAGGCTCTTTCTGCCTCAGCATAGCTAACGTTGACACGTTGTAAGATAATTTCGATATCACTATCTTTAATAACCATGCTATACCTCCTTGTTAATGTTTCATTATATAATGATATTATAAAAATAAATTCTTATGGTAGCTTTAATAGAGAATTAGAATTCAATTAATTCGCGTAAGTTATGCTTGTTATAATTAGCATCTTCCTTTGTAATATGTATTATTATAAATCAATTGCGGTAAAAAGATATAGTTTGTTGTTTTTATACAGTATATAATAAGGTTAACTTTTTGGTATTCTATCAAAACTTATATTTGGTTATGTGAAAAGCCATTAAAAAAACCAAATTTTTTGAATTTGACAAAAAACCAATGGAAGTGATATGATAGCTTTCTGATATGAGTAAGCTAAATGATCGCGCATGCAAAACCGAAAGGTTGTATGTGAGGAAAGTCCGAGCTCCATAGGGCAGGATGCCAGATAACGTCTGGTGGAGGCGACTCCAAGGACAGTGCAACAGAAATAAACCGCCAAGTTTCTTGGTAAGGATGGAAAGGCGAGGTAAGAGCTCACCGCCCTTTTGGTAACAAGAGGGGCACATGTAAACCCCATCTGGAGCAAAACCGTATAGGAGAGCATTAGCGGTGACCCGTCGCGCTCTCGGGTAGGTTGCTAGAGCTTACTGGCGACAGTAAGTCGAGATAGATGATCATTCACGACAGAACTCGGCTCATCGGCTTGCTCACTTTATCAGATTTCATATCATAAGTGATAAATAATTAGACAGTATCTTTAGGGATAGTGTCTTTTTTGTTATAAGGAAAAGACACTATTCTACATCCTATAGAAATTCATTTGCGCGTAATTGTTTAATATTATTAACAATTTATTAAATAATATGTTTCTTTTGTTAAGTCCCTTGTTAGTCGGGAAAAAAATATCTATAATAGTTATAGAAGTTAGGTATATGTACATTATGATAATTAAATTTATGCATTACGACATGGGTTTATATGGTTTATGTATGTAACGGGTACTACAGTAATAGAAACAGATGAGGATGTGAAGGGTATATGAAAAAAAAGTTGTACATAATGGGCATGATTGTGTGTTTAATGGTAGTATTGACAGCATGTAACATGGATTCTAAAGCGAAAAATAACGAACAGCAGCAGATTTTTGATTTTAAATCCAGTATTGAGCAATACGCATGTGGTGAGATTAGCTACGAAGAAAGCTTCCAATGCTCTAAGGGGTTAGTAGAAGAAGTTAGCAGTGATTTAATGAAGCAATTAGATGAACTTCAATATTCTAAGAATAGTTACACCAAGGGGAACCTAGCATACGAAGCAGGCAATTATATAGAGAGTTATCAATCACTTCTTCAAGTTATGGATAAGGATGTAGAGAACTTTGCCCAAGCGATAAGTATAATGAATGCTATTGAAAAAAAAGTATATATTGATCATGCGAATGAGATGGCGGATAGCTATTTCTATGATGAGGCAAATAGGACACTATCTCAAATAATAGAAGTGTCTTCCAATAAAATACTTATAGAAACCAAAGAAGCTATTGACAAGAAGAAGGATAGTATGGTTTTGTATTCAGGGGATGTGCGGCATATATTCTTTCATTCTCTAATTGCCAATACGGATCTAGCTTTTGATGGCGATTATATGGAGCAAGGTTATAATTATTGGATGACGACGGTTGACGAATTTAAGAAAATGCTAGATGAGATGCATAAAAGAGATTTTATTTTAATTGATATTAATTTACTGTATACTACCGAGATCATCGATGGAAAACGTACATTGAAGAAGAAAGATCTCTATTTGCCAATAGATAAGAAACCTTTAATTATATCACTTGACGATTTGAATTATTATTCTTATATGGAAAATGATGGCTTTGCAGATCGATTGGTTCTTGATAAATCAGGCAAGTTGCCACTTTAACAAAGTTACCAGATGGTGATAATCTTATTGCTAGAGATAATGATTGTGTGCCTATATTAGATGTCTTTATTGAAGAACATCCTGATTTTTCATATCAAGGTGCAAAAGGTATCATTGGTGTGACAGGATATGAGGGCATACTTGGATACCGCACAGATGATTCTAACTCACCAACCTACCAAGAAGACATAGCAGATGTCAAAGCTATTGTAAAGCGATTAAAAGAAACGGGATGGCGATTTGCTTCCCACAGTTATGGTCATATTAACTTTGATAAGCAATCATTAGATCGTGTAAAAAAAAGATTCTAATCAGTGGGACAAAGAAGTAGGCTCTCTTATTGGTGATACAAATCTATTTATATATCCTTATGGGGCGGTCGTTCAAGGTCATGAAGAAAAATTCAAAGAATTACAGGACCATGGATTTGATATTTTCTTCGGGGTATGTGCTTATACAACATTGCGTTTTAATTCAGGGGCTTTGCTGATGGACCGGTGTAATTTAGACGGTTATCGTATGACCAAGGCACCCTATCAACTCGTGGATCTATTTGATGTAGAAGATGTTTTTGATTCAAAAAGACCACCCATTAGCTGATTAGTGGTATAAATGAACTTACTTATATAATGTTAATATGTGAGAAGAGTGGCTCTAAGAGGGCAACTCTTCTATTTTGTGAAAAGAATTTAACATAACATAAATAAAAATAGAAATATTCTCTTGGAAAATATCTAAATATGTATTATACTAATAATAAAGTAACATGATATTCATAAGATGAAATTAACTTAGTACATACTTAGCAAGACTTATTCTATATCTATTATTCTATCTATCTATTTAGAAATCATTAAATTAGGCTCAGTACAGTGGATACTTTTAAGCCTATAAGAAACCTATCTTTACACAATAACGGCATAATAAAAAGCTGATATGTAATCATAATTGTTTTCAAGATCTATTCATAATTAAACGGGGTATGGAATACCAATGATATAGGGAGTTATTTCCTATAGGTATTCACATAGAGCAATGAGTTAAAACTTTATCATTTGTATAAGGTTTATTTCTAGTTGGAACAAAAGAGGCTAGAAAAGTGACTATGTTACGTCTTCCCAAAGGGAAGTTTAAAGTGTGATGGGGAAGTTTCATTATGTTTCAATATACTTTCTCAGAGCATAAAAAATAACTTAGGGGTGTGATTTATGGAGGAAGTATTAGGTTATTTGAAGAAAAGAAATCAACTCGTGTATGACATTAACTGTATTAAAAAGTACATTGAAGGAGGAGATTATGACAAAAGCCTAAAAAGGGCATGGGAAAGGTATAAACAAGAGCTCATACATATTAATCACCAAATTGAAGAGATCCGTGAACCACAACTAAAAATTTTTGAAGACAAAAAAGCAAAGATTATAGCCTCAATAAGAGAACATGAACGGGAAATTAAATTGCTTAAGAAGCAATTAAAAGAATTAGACAATCTTGTTGTTAAATTACAAACAACAGATTGCTTGCCATTAGCATAAGTAGATAGATTAACAATCTTCGTAGGTAACATTTGTATAGGATGTATCACGTTAGTATATATACTGAATTATTGCATCGTTTATATGTTGAATTAAATGTATCACCGCTTAATTCAACATATTTACCTTCAAGTATAAACTGAATGGAATATAATAGCATTTAGTTCAACTTATCATGTTCAAATATTTCTTTCGTAACAATACATAAAACGTTACAAGAATGTTCCTAAACACAATGATCCAATATTTTAGTTTTGCAAATAAAAACATGGGTATTGCAAGAGAAGATTGAATACTAGGTCATCCTAAAAGAAAAATTTATAGTAAGGAGAGTAGATATGGAAAAGTTAAAAAAATTGTCAATGTAAGGATATGAGCGAAGAAGAAAAAGTAGCCATGATCGAATCGTTCATCCAAGATTACAAAGAAAAAAGAAGGCTCATTAATACAAGTATTACATATTGCCCAAACAGTCTATGGTCATTTACCTATGCATATTCAAAAAAAACTCATTGCAGATGGATTAGACAAGCCTCTATCAGAGGTTTCAGGCGTTGTCAGTTTCTATTCTTTCTTTTCCACTGTGCCACGAGGTGATTATACCATTCGTGTTTGTCTAGGAACAGCATGTTATGTAAGAGGTGGGAAGAAGATTCTCGATAAGTTAGTAGAGCTTTTAAATATTGGGGTAGGTGAAACAACAGATGATAAGAAATTCACATTAGAAGTGATGCGCTGTATAGGTGCCTGTGGATTAGCGCCAGCTATTTCTATTAATGACACAGTATACAAACAAGTCAATCCTGATAAACTTAGTGAAATACTACAGAAATATGAGTAGAGGGAGATGAAGTCATGACAAAGATAATGAATCGAATAGATTTAGAGCAAATAAAACAAAACTATCTAGAAATGGAAAAAGGATACAAGTATCAATTACATGTGTGCTTTGGTGCAGGTTGTATATCTTCTAATTGTAAAGAAGTAAAAGATGCGTTGGTTGAAGCGCTCAAAAAACATGGTTTTGATGATCAGGTTCTTATTAATGAGACGGGTTGTATAGGTGCATGTGATCTTGGTCCTTCTTTGCTTGTAGAACCAGGGAATACTTACTATATCAAGCTACAACCTGAAGATATGGAAAACATCGTTACGACCCATATTATGGGGGGGCAAAATTGTTCAGGACAAATGTTATTTTGATAAAGACACCAATCAGTATATACATAAACTTCACAAGATACCTTTCTTTGAGAAACAAAAGAAGATAGTATTGGCTAATTGTGGTGAAATAGATTTTAGTTCCATTGATGCATATATTGCACGTGATGGTTATATTGCAATGGAGAACATTCTTCAAAAGATGAGTCCTAAGGATGTCTATAAAGAAGTTAAAGATTCAGGACTTAGAGGTCGAGGTGGCGGTGGATTCTTAACAGGCCTTAAATGGGAATTTGCAGCTAGGTCCAAGTCCGATGTGAAATACGTTATCTGTAATGCTGATGAAGGCGATCCAGGTGCATTTATGGACCGGAGTTTATTAGAAGGTGACCCTCATTCTGTAATAGAAGGCATGGTTATTGCAGGGTATGCTATCGGTGCCAGTAAAGGTTATGTGTATGTACGTGCAGAGTATCCCATTGCCGTTGAGCGATTAGATGTAGCTATCGAGAAAGCAAGAGCTTATGGCTTGTTATCTGATAACATTATGGGTAGTGGTTTCGCCTTTGATATTGAAATTAGAATAGGTGCTGGAGCATTTGTATGTGGTGAAGAAACAGCTCTTATGAACTCTATAGAAGGGCGAAGAGGTGAGCCAAGACAAAAACCACCATTCCCATCAGATAAAGGTTTGTTTAATCAACCATCCATTATTAATAATGTTGAAACATTTGGTAATGTAGCACCCATTATGCGACATGGGGCTAAGTGGTTTACAGGATTTGGTACAGAAAAAAAGTACAGGTACTAAGGTATTTGCTCTAGCAGGGGCTATTAATAACACAGGTATTGTTGAAGTACCTATGGGTATCACACTAGGTGATATTGTATACGATATCGGTGGCGGCGTTAAGAATGATAAGAAATTCAAGGCAGCACAAACAGGAGGTCCTTCAGGAGGATGTCTAACAAGTAGTTGCCTTAACATACCTGTTGATTATGACTCCTTAAAAACTAAAGGGGCTATTATGGGTTCAGGTGGACTCATTATTATGGATGAAGACAATTGTATGGTTGATGTGGCAAGATTCTTCATGGAATTTGTACAGGAAGAATCCTGTGGTAAATGTGTACCTTGTCGTTTAGGTACAAAACGTATGTTAGAGATCCTTGAACGTATTACAAAAGGTGAAGGTAAAGAAGGCGATATTGAAAAACTTATTGAGCTTGGTGAAACCATCAAAGAGACAGCTCTCTGTGGTCTTGGTCAAACAGCACCTAATCCTGTACTGAGCACCATTCGAGAATTTAGAGAAGAATATGAAGAACATATAAGAGATAAAAGATGTCGTGCTGGTGTATGTACGGACTTGTTCATATCACCTTGTCAGAATGCATGTCCAGCAGGTGTTAATGTACCTGGTTATATTAGCTTAATTGCAGCTAATCGTGTTAGAGATGCTTATAATCTTATACGAAAAGACAATCCTTTCCCAGCAGTATGTGGCCGTGTATGTACACATCCATGTGAAGAAAAATGTCGTCGTACACAACTAGATGAATCTCTTGCTATTCGTGATCTTAAGCGTTATATAGCTGATTCTATTTTAGAATCCGATGAACCATTCAATGATTTGAAATTCCCACCAAAGGGCAAATCCATTGGTATTATTGGGGCAGGTCCGTCAGGGTTAACATGTGGCTATTACTTAGCACGTTTAGGATATGATGTAACCGTCTATGAGGCACTAAGCACAGCTGGTGGTATATTACGTTATGGTATCCCAGAATATCGATTGCCTCGTGATTTATTACAAAAAGAAATAAGAACCATTGAGCAAGCAGGTGTAAAAAATTGTGCTAAATACAGAAGTAGGTATCGATATCGAATTTGCGAAACTGGAAGAAGACCATGATGCTATATATGTAGCAACAGGTACTCAATTCTCCAATAAGATTAATGTAAAAGGCGAGGAACTAAAAGGTGTTTACCATGGTCTTGACTTCTTGAAAGATATCAACAAAGGTGTAGAAGTTAAACTTGGTAAAAAAGTCGCTGTTATTGGCGGCGGTAATACAGCTATAGATGCAGCTCGAGTTGCTGTACGTCTTGGAGCACCAGAAGTACATATTCTGTATCGTAGAAACATTGAAGATATGCCAGCAGAAGAGCGTGAGATCGAAGAAGCTCTTGAAGAAGGTATTGTTATTCATACGTTGGTAACGCCTATGGAAATATTAGGTGATAACCAGGTTGAGAAAATACGTTTAGCTAGACTAGAACCAGGTCAATTTGATGCTTCTGGTAGAAGAAGACCACAGGTTATCGAAGGTTCAGCATTTGATATGGATTTCGATATGATTATTCCTGCAGTTAGTCAACATTCCGACCTTCCATTTATTAAAAAGGATGAAGTTGAAATGACTAAGTGGGGTACATTCGTTGTTGATGATAAGAGTAAAATGACTAACATGGAAGGTGTATTCGCAGGAGGCGACGTTGTTAGAGGTCCAGATACCGTAATATGGGCTATAACAGATGGTAAAGATGCAGCAATTGCAATGGATAAATACTTAGGTGGAGATGGGGTTCTCAATACTGGTGAGGAAATCGAAATACCTAAGCCAGATTCTGATGCTCAGGTAGCTGAACACATGCGATTTGAAATGGATAGTGTCTGTCCAGCCGATCGAAAAGATAACTTTAATGAAATCTCGAAAGGATTCCATCGACTTAATGCCATAGCAGAGTCTATGAGATGTCTAAGATGTGACAAAAGATAGGAGGAGTAGAAATGGTGAAAATAACGATTAATAATAAACAATTAGAAGTTCCTAGTGACGTTACGATATTGCAAGCAGCCAAGATGCATGGCATTTTGATTCCTAATTTTTGTTATTTAGAAGATGTCCATAAAAATGGTTCATGTCGTATATGTTCAGTAGAGGTAGAAGGTGCAAAATCACTACAAGCTGCGTGTATGACCAATGTAGCAGATGGTATGGTGGTTCATACCAATACCAAGAAAGTACGTCAAGCGAGAAAAATCATTTATGAACTTATGCTATCTAATCACCCAAAAGATTGTTTAAGTTGTGATCGCAATCAGCATTGTGAATTTCAAGAGTTAGGTGAAGTGATTGGTGTATCTGAGAATCCATATACTGGTGAAATGTCCATTAAATACATTGATGACAATAACCCATCCATTATAAGAGATTTATCAAAATGTGTATTATGTAGACGTTGTGTAACCATGTGTAATGAAGTTCAAGGTGTTGGGATCTTGAATAATCAAAATCGTGGATTTGATACCTTTGTAGGACCTAGTGAAGGTTTTGACTTAGACGATATAAACTGTTCTTACTGTGGTCAATGTACAACAGTATGTCCAGTAGATGCCTTAAGTGAACGTGATTCCATTAAAGAAGTATGGCGTATGCTTCATGAAGATGGCAAACGTGTCATTGTGCAAACTGCACCTGCTGTTCGTGCGGCATTGGGTGAAGAATTTGGTTATGCACCTGGTACGCTTGTAACAGGTAAGATGGCTGCAGCTCTTCGTGAGATAGGTTTCCATGATATATTTGATACGAACTTTGCAGCTGACCTTACCATTATTGAAGAAGGTAATGAATTCCTACACCGATTAACAAAAGCTGTTCAAGGAGAAGAAACTTCATTGCCTATGATTACAAGCTGTAGTCCTGGTTGGATTAAGTATATTGAGAACCGCTTCCCACAAGAACTTGATCACTTATCCAGTTGTAAATCACCTCATATGATGCTTGGTGCTCTTGCTAAGTCCTATTATGCTGAAAAGATTGGTGTTGATCCAGCAGATATCTATGTGGTATCCATTATGCCATGTACAGCTAAGAAGTATGAAATTACAAGACCAGAGATGAGAAATGATGTGGATGCAGTACTAACCACAAGAGAGCTTGGCAAGATGATTAAAGAAGCAGGAATTGATTTTAGAAATCTTGAAGATGGGGAATTTGATACGCCATTTGGCATTTCAACAGGTGCCGCGGACATCTTTGGCACAACAGGTGGTGTTATGGAAGCAGCTATCCGTACAGTATTTGAAATCATTACAGGTACAGAATTACCATTTGAGAATTTGCATGTACAGCCAATTATGGGCTTATCCTCCATCAAAGAGGGCGAGTTATTTATTGAGAAGGCTACCGATGATTACAAAGCTTTTGAAGGTCAAACGGTGAAAGTAGCTGTAGCAAGTGGTTTAACATCAGCTAGGTTACTGCTTCAGCAGATAGAAGATGGTGTATCCCCTTATCATTTTATTGAAATCATGGCATGTCCAGGTGGATGTATTAGTGGTGGTGGTCAACCAAGACCTACTAACGCTGAGATCAGAGAGAAGCGCATGGAAGCAATCTATCGCGAAGATGAAGGTAAACAACTTAGAAAATCTCATGATAATCCAGCCATTCTTAAGCTGTATGAAGACTTCTTGGGTGAACCTCTTGGACATAAGTCTCATGAGTTGTTGCATACCCATTATGTGAAGCGTGGAGTTTATAATGAACTTACCAAGTAATAAGATTATTTGATTAGTGTTTTTTGCAAGGGAAACATGAATTAAGAATAGTGAATGGGGCTGTCTCATTAAACCGATATTTGTTTATGGTGGATGAGGGCAGCCTCTTTAATTTAAGTAAATGTGGTAATAGATCTTTTTTATTCTAGTAAAATGAAACAGATTGTTCATATAAACTAGTCTATAAAATCAATGGTAGAAATTAAATATAAACTCTTGACATATGAATAAGACAAATGTAAAATTAAGTTAGTTTTACATTTGTCTTATTGGAGGTAATTGATAATGAAGAGACTACCAGATGCAGAGTTAAGTGTCATGCTAGTAATATGGAATGGTATTCAACCCATGACAGCTAATGAAATTTTAAATAATCTAGATGAAAAAAAAATGGCATATAGCGACACTGAATAAATTATTATCACGCTTAATTGATAAAAAATTTATCATATCTGTTACAGAAGGTAGACCTAAGAAATATGGGTATTTGGTAAAGGAAGAAGAATACAAAAATCAGGAGAGTAAAAGTTTCTTTGAGAAAATGCATAAAAATTCTTTTGGCAGCCTTGTTGCATCGCTGTATGCAGATAAGGGACTATCAAAAGAAGATATTAAAGAAATTGAAACATTTGTGTTAGCCAAAAAAGGATGGTGAGCATTGATGGAAGCATTCTTTTTTAAATCTTATTAAGTCATCCTTTATCGCATCATTGGTGATATTATTAGTCATTACTATGACGCCATTTGTGCAAAAAAGATATGCCATCAAATGGCGTTATTGGTTATGGCTACTATTATCCATTATGCTCATTATACCTCTCAACATATCTTTACCCAATGCACCGATAACAATTAGAACATCATCTATCCAGGAATCAGTACTTATAACGACGAAACAACACAGTACAATACAAAAAATCAAAGGATGGTGAAGAAAATATACCATCTTTACAAAGAAACATCCAACCCTTAGAGGAACAAGCAAAAGTGTTGACAGTTATTGAAATGGCAATGTTTATATGGATGCTAGGCGGATGTTTATATATAATATGGCATATGATGTCTTATTACTCCTATAAAAGAACAATTCAAAGATGGAGTTATACGCTTAAAGAGGCTAAGATCATGAATCTGTTCAATCAGATTAAGGGCGAATTGAATGTTAGTTCTAAGATCCATGTTAAAATATGTTCCAAGGTAAGTTCGCCAATGCTGATGGGATTATGGAGACCTATCATCATATTACCAAATGCTCAGCTAACGCATAACCAATTAAGGCATATTTTTGAACATGAACTGACACATTATATAAGACATGATATACATTTTAAAATGCTATTGTTTGTTGTAAAAAAGCTTTCATTGGTTTAATCCATTTATACATAGGATGAGCAAGATGGCCTCTGCAGATATCGAAAAAATGTTGTGATGCCCGTGTCATACAAAGACATGATAAGAGCTATATACAAGCATATATAGAAACAATTATAGCAGTTATGAAGTTGAGTACAAATCGCGAGATTATCTTATCCACCAATTTCAAAGAAGGTAAAAAATCGATAATGGAAAGAATAAAGACTCTTATAGAACCTAAAAAAAACACCGACAAGGTGTTGTGGTATTAAGCCTTATACTATTAACCATTCTTATCATACAAGGTCTTATTGGCTATTCGCAAACAAATGAAGAATCTATTAATACGCGTGATGAATTGATAGAAGTTACAGATAAAGATATTACAACATTTATTGAAAATGAGGCAACGCCACTTGGTAAACCTATAGTAATCCAAAAGCTATATGATGGAAAACTTGCTATTGTCTATTGGAAAGGCAATAATTGGACTAAGTATTATGAAGTATACAAGTACAAAAATGGGAAAATATCTTCACGTTGGTTAACTGGTTATAGTGAAAAAAAAAGATAAAGATCCTTTTACATTTAAAGGTGGTACAGCATCAGGAAATTATCCCTATACAATCATTCAATGTAATGATGATGAAGTGGTGTTGTCATATTCTAAGATGCTCATTAAGGGGGAGTTTGGCAATTACTCAATTAATGAAAAAAAAGAATGAACTCTATATTGTGCCAACCCGTTATATTGGTTCAGTTAAATCTATAGCCGCAATGGGGTCAAGTGAATTAATAGAGGATAAGATTATGGAATATGATTTTGATACAAAAAGTTCTACCATCAACAAGCTTATTACCATGCTTCCGCCTTTTGAAAAGCAAACAAATGATAAGATAGAGAGTCTTACCTATCAAGCAGCCATAGTAAATAGTAAGTTGCTAAACGAAGAAGACGTGTGTATTGTTGCTCCAAAAATATCAGGTAGTTTTGAAGTGGATGGACAGCTTAAGATATTTGCAACAATATGTAGTCATACCTATAGTTTAGAAGGAGATACATTAGTTGAAAATGGTGGTAGTAATATTCCAACTGCAATTATATATAAAATAAATGATGATGGAACTTACATATTGGAAGATTATATTTTAGCTAAAGATGGCAGTTTTTATCGTCCATCTATTGAAAAATTTACGGCACCTCATAGAGATATTGCAAAGGAAATGGTTGATACCCAAGATTATATAGATGAACAACAGCAATTAATGATGGATAATGTAAAGGAATATGTTGAAGTCAACAAACATCTTAATATCCGCTATGTGGAAGATAGCCATGGAAAGATTTTAGTGAAAGGTAATTAAAAATATTGCTACAGTCCTTTTAATACTAGGAATGTAGCAATATTTAATATGTTTACTCAAATCTTTACTTCATATCTATTTTGTTCATTAAAGAAGGTAATATCTGCGTATCCAGCATAAATTTTACCTGAGTGTTTGATATTTGCAGGTATATAGTATCGATCACCCTTAATATATGTTTTCTTAACACCATCGATTATTAAGTCAATTTTACCTTCAAGAACTATGCCGTACTGGCTTTCGTGAAAATGCTCTGGTAATTCAACATCTTTGTCAAAAGACATAAACAGGATTTGATGATCTGCACCTTGAGATAAATAAGCGGTCAAACCATCTAGCGGAATATTAGCTTTTGGTAAATTTTCGATTGGCTCTGGAAAGATTGTTGGCATTTCTTCAGCTCCCTTTCTATAATACCCTTTTCTATACAAGATACTATACCATAGGATAAATCAATATACAATTCATAGTGAAGGTAAGAAATGTGATGAAGGGATAGCTGTTAGGGCATTAATGTGATCATAACGTGTGAAAATAAATTTTCCCACTTTTGTTATGGTATAGGAAAGTACTGCGTTTTGCTTGCAAGGTACCATACTTTCCTATATCACCTGAAACGTATGCAAAGCATACTTTCTTGTGACTTTGTCCTTGCAAGCAAACAAAGTCATGGCACAAAATATATATAAAAAACAACAAAGGCTGACACACAGGTGTCAGCCTTTGTTGTATATAATGTATTTTAGTAAAAGATAATAACTTGGAGGTAAATTTAATGGATAAACAAATGAATATAAAACTGAATGACTACTTTAAGGATCTTGAAGAAAAACAAGCCTTTAGTGGAACCCTTTTAGTAGCTAAAGGAGACCAGATTGTCATTAAAGAAAGTTATGGCATAGCCAACCATGATTATGACATACGCAACACATTGGATACGAAATTCTGTATAGCATCAATAAGCAAGTCAATTACATCTATGGCTATTATGATTCTAGTCCAACAAGAACAAATAAACTTGAATGATACCATAGATAAGTATATATTGGATTATCCAAATGGTGATATAATAACAATCCACCACTTATTAACGCATACATCAGGGTTAACGTTTTTATATAATGATCCAGAATATCAAATGTATATTAAAGATAATCATACATTAGAAGAATACATCCATAGATTTAAACATAAGCCTCTTGCTACCAAACCAGGAGAAACGTTTGAATACTCTAATATGGGATATAGTTTATTAAGCTATATTATTGAAAAGGTTTCTAATAAAACATATAGTGCATTCATTCAAGAGAATATCTTTGACAAGCTACTAATGAAGAATACAGGATGCTTTAGGAACGAAAATATACTAAAAAATAGGGCGTATGGTTACTCGAAAGTTGAAGGAAATATCATTAATTGTGACATGGCAAATATTTCTGCATTCAATGGAGCAGGCGATATATATTCCACGGTAGAAGACTTGTATGCATGGATTAGAGCACTTTTGAAGGGTGAACTTTTAAGCAAAGACTATAATGAAATGTTATTCAGGGATTATGGTTCGGCTTATGATGTATTCCGTTATAGTTATGGTAAAATTATGTTCAAAAAAAGATAATAAGATAGAGTATTTTTATCAAGACGGAGGGTTACCAGGATTTAAATCCATATATATTATTTACCCAGATAGAGATATTACGGTCATTTTATTAAGTAACTATGACTTTATTAACATGCAGGATATTTTAGATAAAATTGAAGAAAGTGTATTAATATCTACCACTATATGAAGTTAAGTAAAGCAAATAGGCATAGATAACAAATTAGGAGGAATTTTTTAATGAAAGAAATTAGACGGATTGATGATAACATCTGTCAGTATGTATTTTTTTGAAAATGAGGATAAACAAGCTTTAGATGTCAATATTACAGTTTTATTAAATGGAGAAAATGCAATGCTTATCGATACGGCTTACTCGGAACAAGCATTAGTCGTTAAAGAGAATCTTGCTTCACAAGGTATATCAGTAGATGAAATAATGCTATCCCATTATCACCCTGATCATGCAGCTGGGGCTACTGAGTTTCCCAATGCGAATCTATCATGCAGTGTTCATTGTGAAGATAATCGACATAATTGTAATGATATATGGCATAAGGAACATGATTATAGAAAGCCGCAACAAACCATTATAAATAATGATTCAAAGAAGTATGGAAATTTCTCATTGACTTTTTTATGAAACGCCAGGTCACTGTAGATGCAGCATGGTAACTTTAATAGATGATAAAATTGCGCATGTTGGTGATTTGTTAATGTTTGATGTGGAAGATAAGCCTACGGTTCCATATATTAGTGGTGATGGTAGTGTCAAAGAACATCTAAAAAAGTCTTGAATTTATAAAAAACACTTGGAGCAGAAGTCTTAATTCTTTCTCATGGAAAACATCTTATTGGAGAAGAGGCAATCATTCAAGCAATTGACAAGAGAATACATTATTTAAAAAGCTTTACTCGATAGTAATGGTGAAGTAGATCTTGAAGAATGTCTTATTGGTGGCTCGAACAAATGGGCGTTTACAAGATGGCATAAAAACAATTTAATTGTCCTTAGAGGTGATGTGTAATCTTTGCATAAAAAAAATTTACCGAATAAGCTTAAGCGATTTAAGATGGAATATTAAATCATTACTAAATACTTAAGAGAAAAAATAAACCATTATAACGGTGAGTTAAAGAGTATTGCGGAAATATAAGATGGTGACAAAAATAAATAATATGTTTATATAATAGGGGGGAATCTCATAATAATTGAGGTTCCCTCTATTGTAAGTTGAAATGTATCAGACGTTACACCATAAGGTATATTACAGTTATACATTATATTATTATAACGATCAATAGTGTATAGGTATAATAAAAAAAATGCAAGACTATAAAGTAAAAGATTAATTGTAAAGGGCTATGTGATTAGGCAAAGAAAAGAGGTAGTTTTATGAAAAAAAATAAGATTAGCAGTTATCGGAACAGGTTTGGCATGGGATCGCTTGCATCTACCAGCCATACAAGAGTTAAGTGATAAATATGAAATAGTAGCTATGGCTAATCTCCATCAGGATAAATTATTTGAAGCAGCAGATAAAGTTGGATTAAGTCATGAGAATACGTATGTAGATTATCATGAGATGTTACAAAGGAAAGATATTGATGTGGTGAATGTGGCTGTACCCATTAGTATGAATTATAAGATATCTCGGGATGTGGTAAATGCAGGTAAACACTTAATCTGTGAGAAACCCCTAGCCCCTAATATGGAAGAAGCTATTGATTTTGTTAAACTACAAAAAAGAACAAAAAGTCAAGATTATGATTGGTGAGAATTTCAGGTATAACGAAGAAAATAATATAATTAAGAAAATTATAGAAGAGAAGAGAATTGGTGATGTACTATATTTCATTAAACATAATGCTTTTGACTTTGAAGAGAGTATGAATGGCGATTCTTTCGCATCGACAAAATGGCGTCAACATCCTGATTTTCAAGGTGGCATGATAATGGATGCAGGTGTCCATGATATTGCAGAATTACGTTATATATTTGGAGAGATGTCACATGTCTCAGCTTTTGGTAACCCTATTGGACATGATTATGCACCCCATATTAATATTAACTGTAACCTGATGTTTAAATCAGGGGCAGTAGGCTATTATGTCTTTTGTCTAAAAGGTCATGAACCTCAGAAACCATCACTAGGATTAAGGATATTTGGATCAAAGGGCATGATATACTTAGAAGATACATCCTGTAGCGTAGTCAATGTGTATTATAATGATGGGCGTCATGAAATGTTAACTTATACGCCTTCTCGTGGATACTATAATGAGTTTGTTAATTTTTTACGAAGCAATGGTTAATAATAAAAAAAATCCAAGTTACGCCATTAGTGGAGTTTGGAGATATGAAATTAATATTTGCTTTATTAGAATCGGCTAAAGACAAGCGGGTAGTGACTATAGATGATAGTGAGTCATTTATAAAGGACTATAAGTAGTGAGCATCCTTATCTAGAACAAAAGAGGCTACGCCTTGTTCCGCAAAGCGGATTTGTCGTTAAGAAATTTACCTTAGCGCATATGGAAACGCTTTTGTTCCATATGCTTAAAAAGTAGAACTTTCGTATAAGATAAAAATAGACTAGGTTAATGGTGGTAAATCTTAACCTAGTCTTAGCTTATAAAATACTTTATTCACGTGCTACGAAAAGCCGTCATCTATTGAATGATCATTCATACTATCCAATTTGTATAATAGCAGACTCATAAGGCGCTAATGCAAGTGGTTGTTTTAAATCATATGTTGATGAATAATTGGAAAGTAATGTCTTACAGCTTTCTACAGGCTTGTCATAAGTAAATGACGTTTTTTTTAGCTGAGAAATTACTAACCACTAATAGTTTGCTGTCGTCTAGTGTACGTGTATAAGCGAAAATTTGCTTATCCTTTGGTGCTAATAATTCAAAGTCACCATATACAACAACAGGCATTTCTTTTCTTAGTTGTATAAGCTTCTGATAGTGATAGAATACAGAGTTTTCATCATCTAAGGCTGCTTCTACATTGATATCGGTATAATTGGGATTAACATTAATCCAAGGCATACCTGTTGTAAAACCAGCTTGTTCACTTTCATTCCAATGCATAGGCGTTCTTGCATTATCACGGCTGTTAGCCCATAGACCAACCATCATCTCTTCATGGGTAAACCCTTCTGCAATCTTATCTCGGTAGAAGTTAAGAGTTTCGATGTCACGGTAACAGTCAATGGATTTAAACGGTACATTTGTCATACCGATTTCTTCACCTTGGAAGATATAAGGTGTTCCGCGCATCATATGCAACGTTGTTCCTAGCATTTTAGCAGATTCAATACGGTAGTTTTTATCATCACCATATTTGGATACAGTTCTAGGTAAATCGTGGTTGTTCCAAAAAAGTGAATTCCAACCTTGGTCACCTAAGCCTGTTTGCCATTTATTAAAGATTTCTTTTAGCTTAATCAAATCAAATGGTTTAGGACGCCATTTACCATGTTCATCATCCCAACACATGGTGATATGCTCAAATTGGAAGATCATGGATACCTCTTGTCTTGCAGGATCGGAATAGAGCTTGGCAGTATCCACAGTAGCTCCCCATGTTTCACCTACAGTTAGAACATCACGATCTCCGAAGGTAGCTTTATTCATGGATTGAAGTAATGGGTGTAGATTAGGACCATTGGAGATAATATTTTTATCAATTTCTTTTCCAATAAGATCAATAACATCCATTCTAAAACCACCGATACCTTTATCTAGCCACCAATTCATCATATCAAATATTTCTTTTACTACTTTATCATTTTCCCAGTTAAGATCCGGTTGTTTCTTAGAGAAGAGGTGAAGATAGTATTCGCCAGATACGTCATCGAGTTCCCAAGCAGAACCACTAAAAATAGATTCCAAATCACTAGGGGGATTACCACCTTCATTAGGTTTCCTCCAGATATAATAATCGCGATAAGGGTTATCTTTCGATTTTTTAGCTTCAATGAACCAAGCATGTTCATCAGAGGTATGATTTACAACCAAGTCCATGATAATTTTGATACCACGATCTTTTGCTTCTTTAATGAGTTGCTCAATATCTTCTAGTGTTCCAAATTCTTTAGCAATATCTTGATAATTAGATATATCGTACCCATTATCATCCATTGGAGAATCATAAACAGGTGATAACCATATTACATCAATACCTAACTTCTGCAAATAATCCAGCTTACTAATAATACCTTGAATGTCGCCAATACCGTCACCATTGCTATCGTAGAAACTACGAGGGTATACTTGATAGACAACAGATTGATGCCACCATTTTTTTTCCATCATTCATCGCTCCTTATATGTGTATTGTATATTGAAGTTTGTGTTTTAATTGTTGTATAATATATTTATACTGTTTATACATAGTATACAAGTTGTATGTGGGGTCATCAAGGGTGTTTGTTACACCTATATAGATAAATAGTATTGTACATGTAGGAGGAAATGACATGCGTTATACAAGAGATAATGAGAATAATAATCCATTACATACACTGATATATGATATTGTTGATGAAGCTGGGATGATTAATCAACAGATGCATCGTTTATCTGAGCATATAGATATATACGGCAACCTTCCTAATTCTTTGCAGAGTATGTTAGGTAAAATCTATCGATATGAAGGTAAAACACAAGCAGAGATTGCTTCTATTTATCATATTGATATTAAGAATACCATTCGGTATGTCAATGAATTATATAAAAGAGGTTATGTAAAAAAAAGTTGAAGTAGATGGTAAGCGAAAAGAAATATATCTTACAGAAGAAGGTTACAAAGTGAATCAACATTTTATGGTTGAGAGAGGGCATATACTAGATAAGATTATGGATGAGATTCCAAAAGAAACCCTTAGGCAGACGGGACAGGTTTTAAGTGAGATACGAAAATTAATTAGGGATTATAATAAGATCATCAAGGATGAAGAAGGGGCTACTTAATTGAAGCCCCGTAGTTAGTTGAAAACTTGTTTTCTTTGTTGTTGTGATTCAAGTTAAGCATTTTATAGACCTTTTATTTGTGGTCTAATGAATGATATGTCTTTTTATATCAATAATAATTTTGCCATCTTCATAAGTTATTCGTTCATTAATAGATTGAATATTTCTTTCAGGCATTAAATGGCTTCTTCGGTATATAGAAAGGGATAAACCGAGTAAAGCCATGTTGACAATGAAACTTGTAGGACTGTAAGATATAAAGGGTACAACACAAGCATATGAATCAATGATACCTGTATTGCTTAGCATAGACGTGAGAATCTGAATGCTGATAATTAGTAAGCAACTCGCTGAAAGTAAAGTGCCATAGCCTTTTTTTTGTTGTTTACGCATCATCTTATATAATTCATAGATAAAAATAAGTAACACAGCCATAATAAAAAGCGTTGGGATGTACCCTAATTTACCTAAAAAATATAGAAGAAAATGTCCGACATACCAGGACGGTAAATAACGCATTAATCCATTGCTGGAAGAATCCAAAGGTACTGAACCAAATGGTTTAGTATGGGTTACGATTTCTCTAATAATATGGTATAAATAACCTCTGCCTTGTGGGTCTGCATGGGATAACATCACTGCATTTGAATAAAGTCTATAACCAATATAGGCGAGTATAAGGATGGTTATATATTTTAAGCTCTTTTTTACAATTTTATGAACATGTATATAGTCTCTTTTAATGCTGAATAGAATAAGAAAGATACATGAGTATGTAAGGATATAGACTGGATATTTGAAACTTGTTTTATAAGCAACTATTACACTTGGTAAGTAAAGTAATAGTGACAAAACAATAGCCTTATGATTATAAGAACGCAGTCGATAAATAATGGTAGCAAATAGTGGAATAAATAATAGTGATGGGTAAATTGCCATAGATTTACCACCGTTTCTAGATGGTGAATATATCAATAAAATCATCATGGTTATTAGGTAAAATACATAGCATAAAAAAAATATGACGATAGACAAATGTATAATCAAAAAAAATAAAAAAAATAAAAAATATAAATAAACCTATAGACGCATAGCGGATATAATAAATAAAAAGTGTATTACGATGATCAATCATGGTATTACTAAAAAAAAGCGTAAAGTAAAAAAAAACAAGAATTCAACAGAATAATCCCAGAAATTAGTGTTATGATCGTCCAATTCACCCGAGGTCTATGGGTTTTGTTCAGTGATTGCCCTATGAGAATAGGATTACCCATATCTTGAATGGCTTTAAGGGTGGCTTCTTCTTGAGAAATATCCTTTAGTAAATAAGCATCTATTTGATCCGTAATATGCTCCGATAATTCCTTTTTGATAGGGTCATGTAATTTTTTATACTTAATTTCGCTACAAACAGTATCAAGAAATTCTACAATATCAGGTGATAGGTTCATGATTAAAACCTCCTAAAACTTTATTAACAGATGTGATATAAGTGTGCCAAGTAGCCTTCTTTTCTTCAAAAAATGTTTTGCCGATTTCTGTAAGATGGTAATATTTTCTGTTACGGCCATTATCGGAGACTTTTTCATAGGAAACAATAATATCTTTTTGTTCCAGCGAATGCAGTAACGGGTATAATGTGCCTGCCTTAAGGGAAAATACATTTTCAGAACGTCTTTCTAACTCTTCGATAATTTGATACCCATACATATCTTCCATTGATAATAACTTTAGAATAAGCATACCGGTACTTCCGGTTCGTAGACTTTTATCGATGTTCATATAATCACTCCTTATATATAGATTATCTACATATATTATATATAGATAATCTATATATGTCAATCTAATTTTTTACGCCTAATTGTATTGCCTAAAAGCGATATTAACGTTATTATAGAGTAAGAAAAGCGTTGTAAACCTTATTATTATAGGTTGAAAAAAGCCATAATAAAATTTAATATGTAGTATAAACATAAGATACATTATGAAAGGAGAGCAATATGAAAATTGTCATTTTAGATGCCAATACCCTTGGCGATGATTTGGATTTAAGTGTGTTTAATGCGTTGGGAGAAGTTGAGGTATTTGGTTTTACAGCTCCAGAGGATGTGGTGGAGAGAATAAAAGATGTGCAAGTGATTATAACGAATAAGGTTGTGTTAAATGAAGGTAATCTTCAACATGCTAAGAACCTTGAGTTAATTTGTCTAACAGCAACAGGTACTAATAATGTGGATAAGGTCTATACCAATGAAAAAAAAGGTATTGTTGTTTCTAATGTAGTGGGTTATTCTACAGACAGTGTAGCACAACATACATTTGCGCTCTTGTTTTACCTCTATGAGAAATTATCCTATTATGATAATTATGTGAAATCAGGCACATATGTAGGTGATGAAATTTTTACACATTTTGACCGAAAATTTCATGAGCTTGTAGATAAGACTTGGGGGATTATTGGTTTTGGTAATATTGGTAGAAAAGTAGCGAGCATTGCAGAGGCATTTGGTTGTAAAATTATTTATTATTCTACTTCAGGTAAGAATAATCAGCAGGCTTACGAACAGGTAGATTTTGATACGTTATTAGCTACGTCAGATATTATCTCCATTCATGCACCATTGAATGATGATACGAATGGGCTTATTGACTATAAGGCATTGGAGAAGATGAAGTCTTCTGCTGTATTATTGAATCTAGGTCGAGGGAGAATTGTTTTAGAGGATGATCTCTGTAGGGCGTTGAATGATAATCAGATAGCAGGAGCAGGACTTGATGTATTGGAATATGAACCAATTAATGAGGGCAATCCACTGCTGGGTATTCAAGATAGTACTAAATTATTGATTACACCTCATATTGCATGGGCTAGTGTTGAGGCTAGGAATAGAGTGGTGTATGAGGTGAAGGAGAACATTGCTTCGTATATGGCAGGGAAGCCTCGTAATCAGGTAACAAATTAAATATGAAGAGCTTAGGACTCCTTAACGAGTAGAACTAAGCTCTTTTTTTTTGGACAACGGATAATCAATGAAGTATATATCCTATTAACGGACTCTCCTTGTGTTTGTTGCTTGAATAGAGCTAAGGAATGCAACAAGCCACAAGTCGTCCTTATAATAGGATATATACTTTTAAGTTTGTACCACGTCTGATTGTGTTTAGTTAGTTTGTCCCAATATATAGGTTAGCGTTAATTAGTAGATACTTCACTTAGAACAATATCTAGCTGACTGAGTAGCTTTTCAATATCCCCTTGGGTAATGACCAGTGAGGGTTGAAAAGCTAATACATTACGATTTAGACCGTTCTTTCCTAGAATGATACCGTTATCTTTTAGGATTTCTAGGATGGTGTCGGTTTCTTCGCTAGCGGGGGTGCCGTCTTTTTTGATGAGTTCAGCTCCTAGCATAAGACCAATTCCTCTGACTTCTTTAATGAGTGGGTATTTGTCTTTTAATGCAAGAAGTCCATTAAGTAAGGTCTTGCCTAATTCTTCTGCACGTAGGCATAATCGATTTTTTTTCGATATAATCCAGAACAGCTAGAGCTGTTTCACAAGCTACTTGGTTACCTCCAAGAGTGGATGCTGATGGCTTATTAAAAGCAGCAGCGATGGTATCGTTGGTACAAAAGGCTGAGATAGGAATGCCATTACCCAGTGCTTTTGCGACGGTCATGATATCTGGTACCACATTATAATGCTCAATAGCAAACATTTTACCTGTTCTAGCAAATCCCGTTTGTACTTCATCAACAATCAGTAGGATGCCATATTTATGGAGAAGTTTCTGAATATCTTCAAAATAATTAGCAGGAGGAGTTATGATGCCTCCATTGCCTTGAATGGGTTCTATAATCATGGCTGCGATATCTTTTCCCTTATCTTTTAATAACTTTTTCAAGGCTTTAATAGAATGTTTTGCTGCTTTTTCAGGTTCTTCGTCAAAGGCGGCTATATTGGGAATGAAATGGAAGCTCTCATCCATATAAGGGTCAGTACGCCACATATCAATGCCTGTACCACTCATGGTTAAGTGGGTACGACCGTGGAGAGAACCTTCAAGGGCGATGAATGATTGACGTCCTGTATAGAGCTTGCTAGAAGTAGTGCACCTTCATTAGCTTCAGAGCCTGAGCAACAGAAAAAAGAATGTTTTAAGTTGCCAGGTAATATAGAGGCTAGTTTTTCCCCTAATTCAACCATAGGTTGACTGAGATAGATGGTGGTTGTATGTTGTAATTGCTTAAGTTGCTGTATGGTTGCTTCTAATATAATAGGATTACAATGACCACAATTAATAACAGATACACCTGCAAAGAAATCGAGATATTGTTTTCCTTCTTGGTCATAGAGGTACTGCATTTCACCTCGTACGAATTGAGGAGGTTTTTTATAGAAGTGATGAGCGCAAGGGTACAGGTATTCTTTTTTCTTACTTATGATATGATCTGGTCCTATATAGTTTTTAAACATGGTTTAACCTCCTTAAGAATCGCTAAGAGCGCCTAATGTATGTCCTTCAGAAAAAAATGCTGAAGGGTAGTAGCGGTTTCGTGGTATAGTGCTTTTTTATAAACATCAATAAGATATGCGAGTTGCTTCGTGGTATAACTCATACCCTCAATACGATAACTGGTCATGTTTAGTGAGTCCAAAGAAGGTAAAAGGGAGTAGAGACATATTTCTTTGCTAGGGAGCATATGACAACGTTCATATTGGTCCTTGTACACAGGGTAATTACCTGCGGGGGTTACCAAATGTAAAACAGTATCTTCTATATAATAGGCGTCATCATAACCGTTATCCGTTGGATGGTTAGTATTAGCAAATAAATCATGCTCTAGATACATGACACAAGGTAGCCCATGTACGATTACTTCAGATGGTAACGAGCTATGTGTGATTGTATTCAGTAAATCGGGTAGTTTGGATTCAATTGATAAGGTATACTGATCTAAACCAAGTTCCTTATAGTATTCTGCGGCCTTATAATTATAGATGTTAAGGGTATAATCGCCTATCAGTGGTAAGTCATAGCCAGAAAAAAGCAGTTATAGCACCAATATTAGTAACTAATAATCCATCCAAATCTTTGGCTAATTCATCTAATAAGTTTTTTTTATAGTTTAGCAGATCCATATCTCTCATCATTTTAGGTAGACCAAGTATAATGCGACTATGGCCCTTATGACGTGTAAGGTACTTAATATCTTCTTTTGTAAATGGTTTGTAAGGTTGGTAAACATCACCTGATAGGTAAATGGTTTTAACACCTTTTTCAATGGCAAGCTTAGCCTGTTCCATAGTGCCCACTTTGACACTTAAGTGTTTAACAGGCGGTATTATTTTGTGGTTGGACATATACACATTAATAGTATGAGTAATTAATGCAAGTTGATTATCTGTTATAACAGGTTCTTCGGTAGGAGAGCTGAAGACTTTTCCTGTACTATAGAACTTCCCAGTACCTTCGTAGCGATGATTAATATTAGAAAGACCAGGTTTACCAAAAGCGTAGTTAGTTGATAAATCCCTTTTACGAGACGTAGCAATTTTTTTTATAATCTCTTGTACGGTCATAACCAATTGGATCTTCTATATAGTGGTCAATGGCATCGCATAATAATTAATGAGATTAACGATAAATTCTTTCTGGCGCATACGTCCTTCGATTTTAAAGGAATCAATACCAGCATCAATCATCTCAGGAAGATAAGTGTACATACACATATCCTTTACAGCCATAGGAAATTTTGTTTTGTAGAGTTGTCCGTCTTTTTTTTATATGGTAATCCCAACGACAGGGTTTAAGACAACGACCTCGATTACTGCTCATACCAAAGAGTATACCACTATAGTGACATTGAGAGCCATGGGCAATACACATATCACCGTGGGTAAAGTATTCGATTTCCATATCTGTCTGTGTTTTAATGTATTTAATTTGGTCCAGTGACATTTCACGTGATAAGACAACCCGAGAAATGCCTCGTTCTTTTAATCCATGAATCATGGCTAAATTATGAACATTCATCATAACGGATGCGTGTAATGGAAGATTTAGAGAAAGTTCTTTCACAAGTTGTAAGACAGCTAAGTCTTGAATAATTAACCCATCTGGTTGAACATCATTTAAAAACAATAAATAATCTCTTGCCACATGAATATCTTCATGACTAAATAGATTATTCACGGTAATGTATACTTTTTTTACCAAGGTTATGTGCTATGCGGATAGCTTTTTTTTATGTCATCGTTAGAAAAGTTATAGCCTTTTCGTATCATGCGCATATTGAGAACCTGTCCACCAAAATAGACAGCATCACAATTGGCTTGAATAATGCCTTCGAATATGTCAAAAGTACCAGCAGGAGCTAGTAACTCAATTGCTTTGTTGTTATAATATCTGCTCATTTTATTCACCTCTGTTAGATCTAAAGTCATAATAGTCTTGTCGTTTCTTTATATTATTAAGTGTTGGCATTTATTGATGTTATATTAATATTATATATATTTTACTCTTAATCAACCTGAACCTAATGCTATAAAAATAAACGCAAAAAAAAGCGTCCTTTTATTAATATTATCAAGACGCTACGTTAATTGCAATGGTATTTACGATTTGTTCATTATGATTAGATGATTTTTTATATTATAGGAGAGTTATTAATTTAGCATATGCAATTGGAACGTTTACATATGCCTTAAGGAAACTTCCCTAACGACTAAAATCCTACGGAAGACAAGATGGAGCCTCTTTTCTCGTGTAAAGATAGGAGATTTGAGGAGAGGGGAATATTGTGATATAAGGCTAGATACTCTGCTGTACTCAAATCCGCTAGATAATTCTTTGTGAAGTTTTTTTGTTGTTATACCATGACTTAATACGAAATCTACGGCTTTATTATAGGCTATAGCAGCTTCAGTATCTGTGTAATATGTACCTATTTTATAGTAGCCATTTAAATTAATTTTAGCAATGTAGAGTGGTTGCGTATTTTTTTTTAACCTTTTCCACACCGTAATAGGGATTAATCACGACAATGTTGTGATAACGAAAATTCATACAATCGCCATCTTTAAAGTAGTAATCTTTGTCTTTTACTGCAAAATTTTTAATACCATATCGTGAAAGGATATTTACTTGCATACCATAATCGTTTACAAATAAGTACCCATTTTTTTTTGAAAATCTTATGATTAGAGTAATAAAAGAGGTCATCTACATCAAAAGTAAGTTCTGTTCCTTCATTTAAATAGTAGGAAAAGTAATATTTGTGAAGATAGAGGGGATTTTTTGATATAATGTCCGTTATCTCTATAATTAATAAGGATGACCCATTTTTTTTCAAAAGATAGTATATGTTGAGCGTTGTATGAACGGATGGTTGCATCAGCATTAAGCAACTCATAAGCTTCAAGATAAGCTGCATGAGCTAAAGATTCGGTATCATAACTTCCTAAACTAATGTGTTTGGACTTGTGAGTAATGGATGCTCGATAATAAATTGTCCCATTTTTTTTGGTCGCCTGGTAGACACCTTTTAATGCTGTCATATGTGAGTTCCTTTCTAAATACTATTCGGTAGAGTAATGGATATACTGAGCCACTACCCCTAAATAAAAATATTTTGGGTTACATGTATAATAAGTATAAGAATGGGTAATACTATAAATGCTAAGGTCTTATTAACGTAAAAGGGACCTAAGCACGTGTCGGCATTGCATTATTTTGGTTATCATTTTGTATATCGGATGAACAAACTGATTACCTTAGGTCTAAAGAATTAGGAAAAAATGTAAAAAAATAATAAATATGCCAAAAATATACATATAATTAGTTACAAAATTGAATTTGGTTGATTTAGACAAAAATAAGGTTATGACAATAATAGTATACAAAATAAAAAACACTTATGCGACATTTTGAGGCTAAAGACACAAAATAAATGATTGAATATTTTGAAACAATACAAAAACCACCAAAATATTGGGTGATTAGTTGACACGTTCTGTAAGTTTTACTATAATCGCTATGACAAGCAAACGTTAAGAAAGTATTAAGGAAAGATTAACAGCTTGTTAATAAAATCAGTTTCACAGGTAGAAATATATTCAGACAAAAGATAAGTGGAATTGGTACATTCAAAAGGAGATAAATTATGTTTAAAGTAAAGAATCTTCTAAAGGACTTATTTTCATCATTAAAGCATATATCCAAGAAAGCTTATACAAACGGCCTAATTATTGTAACAGGTTGTATGGTATTAGCAGTATTGTATATGGGTGTTAACGGATTTGCAGGCACAGAGGCAAATGCGGTAGCGGCTTTAGGAAGAAATGTAGAAGAAGAAACAGCCGTTTCAGATATCAAGTCCGTAGAAGAAGAGGATGGCATTGCTGAATTGGAGCTAGAAATTAGTCAGTATAAAGCATACATGGCAGAAGCTATTAAAAATCAGCAAGCAAACAAAGAGATAAAGGCAGAAGAACCTATACCTATGAAAGCGCCTGAAGATGAGAGCGAAGAACGGGTAATGCATACAGCTAGTTTTAAAGCAGAAGAGCAAGCAAGTAAATTGGTAAGTCTGTCAGCAAAAGATTACGAAGCATTAACTAGAATCGTTGAAGCAGAGGCAACGGATGAAGATATGAAGGGTAAAATCTTGATCGTCAATGTTGTAATGAACCGAGTTAAGAGTTCTAATTTTCCGAATAATATCTATGATGTGGTACATCAAAAGATTAATGGTAGAGTTCAGTTTTCACCTATTAGTGATGGACGATACTATAAACTTAGTGTGACAAATAGTACCAAAAAAGCTTTAGAACAAGCTTTTAATGGTGAGGATTACTCAAATGGTGCTTTATATTTTGTTGCGAGGTCACTTGCGTCATCAAAAGCAGTGAGCTGGTTTGATAATAACTTGACTAAGGTTCTACAACATGGTGCTCATGAATTTTTTAAATAGAATATATAGATGATAGATTCAAGCAATTGCTCATATGAGTGATTGCTTTTTTATATTAATGTTACAAATTAAATTAAATTTTTTTTAATTAGTTGTCTTTCTATGGGGGATAAACCATTGAAATAATAAGTGATCTATTAAATGCTATAAGTCGTAGAGTCTCGTCACATCAATATATGCACATAGGATGACGTTTGAAATGTTATATCAAGTAAGGTTTATGAATCAAAAACATAGTTGTATTGTTCTTGGCATAAAAACATATGACCTATTCAGGAATACAAAAATGTTCTGTTCACTATTGTACTAAAGTAAATAGTATGATATAATCTTGAAAAAATCATAAAAAGGAATGAAAGCGTATGGAATTGATGTATAGAAGTACACGGGGTGGCGAGGGTAATGTTCCTGCTTCCATGGCTATCATCAAAGGATTAGCATGTGATGGAGGTTTATTTGTACCTCATGAAATTCCTAAGATGAACAAGTCATTAGAAGATCTTGCAGATCTTACATATAAAGAGTTGGCTTATGAAGTCATGAAATTATTTTTCACCGATTTCACGGAAGATGAATTAAAGTATTGTATTGAACATGCATATGATACCAAATTCGATACTGAGGCAATAGCCCCTTTAGTAAAAAAAAGATGGTGCTTATTACCTAGAGTTATTTCATGGATCAACAATTGCTTTTAAGGATATGGCACTATCTATATTACCATATTTAATGACAGTGTCTGCGAAGAAGCAAAATATAGATAATGATATTGTTATACTAACAGCTACATCTGGAGATACGGGTAAAGCTGCTTTAGCAGGATTCGCAGATGTTGAGGGTATTAAGATTATCGTATTTTACCCAAAAGATGGTGTAAGCCCTATTCAGAAGCAGCAAATGGTTACACAAAAAGGTGTCAATACATGTGTCGTTGGCATTGATGGGAATTTTGACGATGCACAGAACGGTGTAAAGGCCATGTTTAACAATCAGGACCTAGCAGGCGTAATGGATAATAATGGATACCAGTTCTCGTCCGCTAATTCTATCAATATAGGACGTTTAATCCCTCAAGTGGTCTATTACTACTATGCCTATCTAAATATGCTTAATAATGGCGAGATCGCTAAAGGTGACGCTATCAATGTTGTTGTGCCTACAGGGAACTTTGGAAACATCTTGGCAGCCTACTATGCTAAGAACATGGGATTACCTATTGCAAAGTTAGTCTGTGCCTCCAATGATAATAAAGTATTGTATGATTTTATAAAGACAGGTGTTTATGATAAGAAGCGAGAGTTTGTTCTAACTATATCTCCTTCTATGGATATACTGATATCCAGTAACCTTGAGCGTCTATTATTTCATCTAGCAGATAGTGATGATCAGAAGGTTAATGAGCTTATGACTGCTCTTTGTCAACAAGGGGAGTATACCATATCGGATGATATGCGAGCAGGTCTTGCAGCTTTTTTATGGACAATATGCAACCATGGAAGAGACTTATGCTGCTATTAAAAATGTATTTGAAACAACAAATTATCTGATTGATTCTCATACAGCTGTAGGTAGTGCTGTATATAAGAAGTACAAAGCTGAAACAGGTGATGAGAAGAAGACCGTCATTGCGTCTACAGCAAGTCCTTATAAATTCACACGTAGTGTTATGAAAGCTATTGATGAGCGTTATGACCAGGAAGCTGACTTTGATTTAATTCATAAGATGCACGAATTGTCTGGTGTAGATATTCCTCGTGCTATTCACGAGATACTAGAGGCTGAAGTAAGACACACTAGAATTTGTGATAAAGATAAGATGCAGGAAACCGTGGAAGATATTTTACAGCTAAAGTAATGGATACATGATAAACGAATGAAAAAAAATCAATGAGAAATTAGTGAGACCATATATTGTGTTAATATACGCTGGTTAGATGTGTAGCCATTATCTGTTTATTTAGATATGACTACAGATGTAATAATCGTGATTAACCAAGATATGGTTTTTTTGTATTTGCAAACAGAACATGAAATAATATTTAAGCCATTCTTTGCTAAATCTGCTTCGTTAGTACGTATAAAAAGCCACCATATATCCAAAATAATAGTAAGGATGTTTGAGAAACTTGTTTGGGTATTTATATAAAACTGTTGACAAATTATTGGATGTGATATACTATTGTATCATAACATAAAAAGATTCTCAATTGGAATAAGGCATGGCGGTGTCATAACTTGAAACATCTGAATGTCAGAAGAAGGGTTGAATGACTATGAAAAAAAGCATCTATAGCTTAGTGTTATTAGATGATGTTGTTGAAGTTGTGGATCAATTGGCTTATAGGAAGAATACCAATCGTTCACAACTGATAAATGATATGTTAGCAGAAAGTCTTGGCTTACTAACACCGAGGCAAAAAGTAATCCATGTCATGGACCGTATATCTAAGATCGTTGAAAAAGAACGTATACAAGTAAAATCAAAAAACGATTATGGCAGTTTGCAATTTGGAACTTTTATAAAGTACAAATATAATCCCAGCATAAGATACAGTTTTGAATTCAATGTAAGCAGCGAATACGAACGTTATGCTGTGTTAAAGATTCAATCAAGATCTAAATCAGAAGATCTGAATAAACATCTTGATAGATTTTTTAATGCCATATGCTACATTGATCAAAAACGTTTTCCAGAAATATATCAAAGAGAGATCATTAATAAAACCCATGAGAATTCTAATAACCGTTTTTCAAGAGAATTTTTACAAGGTATTTCACTTGATAAGATAGATGATGAAGCTGTGGCAGAATACCTAAGCTGTTATTTATTAATGATCGATAATGCTCTTAACTATTATTTTGGACATTATGATCATGAGAATGTTTTTAATCAGATTGATAAAATCTATTGTCATCATCTAGGGGATCTCAATCTTTTTTTGGAAAAGAAACAGTAGATGAAATAGTCATGAAAAACTATATAAAATAGATAAGAATAATTATAGGAGGTGCAGTCATGCAAAATAATGTAGAAGATTATTATAAAGTATTAGGGGTATCAAAGGAAGCTGCAGATAAGGACATTCAAAAAGCATTTCGAAAGCTTGCTCACAAATACCATCCTGATTCCAATAAAAGTAAGGAAGCTGAAGAGAAGTTTAAGAAAATTAATGAAGCTTATAATGTGTTAAAAGATCCAGAAAAGCGAAAAGCATATGATCAATTTGGCAATCAGTGGGAAAGCGGTACTGGTTTTTATTCCCAAGATACAAGTTCATGGACGGGTAATGAAGATATATTAAAATCGGTATTTGATTCCATATTTAGGGCCAATAGCTTTGGTAATGAGGGTGGAGGCAGAACATCCTTTGGAGGTTTTGGTAATTTAGGAGGTTTCTCATCATCTAGAGGAGGTTTTACAGGTAGGACTCAATCGATGCAAGGTGGTCATGTAGAAGCTGAACTGGATATATCCATTGCTGATAGTTATTATGGTGCAACTAAAAAAAATAACCGTAAGTGATGAAACAGGCCACCGTAAACAACTGGATGTAACCATACCAAAAGGTATTATAGAAGGACAGAAAATTAGGTTAAAAGGTCAAGGTGGCAGCGGTTATAATGGAGGTCCAAGTGGGGATATGCTCATTAAGGTACACATTGTTAATGACGCCCAGTATAGCCTGAATGGAAACGATATCTACAAAGATTTAGAGATAATGCCATGGGATGCAGCTTTAGGTGCCGAGATGGAAGTACAAACCTTAGATAAAACATTCAAACTAAATATCCCTAAGGGAACAGGGTCAGGAAAGAAATTTCGACTAAAAGGTAAAGGACTTAAAAATAGAAAAAAAACAGGTGATTTCTATTTTATAACAAAAGTGGTAGTACCTGAGGAATTAAGCAAAGAAGAAATTAAATTAATCAAAAAATGGAAAGCGATGCATCAGTAAAAGGATATGTTGATTACACTAATTTTTTATCATGTCAATTGAATACACAACAACATGAAAAAAAAGAGTATCTATGATAAGCTGTTATGAGAGAATATGAGGTGAGAAAGATGAATATGAACAAATTCACACAAAAAAGTTTAGAAGCCATTAAAGAAGCAGAAACATTAGCTATCTCCAATGGGAATATAGAAATTGCAACAGAACATTTGCTGTTATCTCTATTAAAACAGGAAAATGGATTAATTCCTAGAATATTAGAAAAGATGGGAAAGCATGTTACAGAACTGACCCTTGAGTTAACGAGGTACGTCGACAGTATGCCACAGGTTTCAGGACCAGGTCGTGAAGCAGGCAAGATCTATGTAAGTACGGCAACAGACCAAGTTCTTACTGGGGCAACTAAAGAAGCAGATAAATTAGATGACCAGTATGTGTCTGTGGAGCATATTTTTTATAGCTTTTTTATGAATTAGGCAAAAAAGAGTATACAAGAAGTCTCCTTGAAAGATTCAATATTACCAAAAAAGAAGTACTAACTGTCTTGAAAGCCATTAGAGGTAATCAAAAAAGTTGTATCGGATAATCCAGAGTCTACCTATGAGGCACTTACACGATATGGACATGATCTGGTAGAAGAAGCAAGGCAGAACAAATTAGACCCTGTCATTGGAAGAGATTCAGAAATACGTCATACTATACGAATTTTATCCAGAAAGACGAAGAATAATCCTGTACTTATTGGTGAACCAGGCGTTGGTAAAACAGCTATTGCAGAAGGACTGGCTCATCGTATTGTAAAAGGGGATGTACCTGAAGGCATTAAGAATAAACGGATTATTTCTTTGGATCTTGGAGCATTGGTAGCGGGTGCTAAGTACCGTGGCGAGTTTGAAGAACGTCTGAAAGCTGTTCTAAAAGAGGTAAAAGAGAGTGATGGTCAGGTCATCTTATTCATTGATGAACTGCACACTATTGTTGGAGCTGGAAAGACAGAAGGTGCTATGGATGCAGGGAATATGTTAAAACCCATGTTGGCTCGAGGTGAACTTCATTGTATAGGGGCTACCACTCTTGACGAGTATCGACAATATATCGAAAAGGATTCAGCCCTTGAGAGACGTTTTCAGCCGGTTATGGTGAACGAACCTACAGTAGAGGACACCATATCTATTTTGAGAGGCTTACGAGAGCGCTACGAGGTATTTCACGGTGTTAAAATACAAGATAATGCCTTGGTATCCTCATCCGTACTATCCAATCGTTATATAACAGACCGATTTTTACCAGATAAAGCAATTGATTTAGTAGATGAAGCCTGTGCCATGATTCGTACTGAAATGGACTCTATGCCAACTGAATTGGATGAAGTATCTCGTAAAATCATTCAATTAGAGATTGAAGAAGCTGCACTCATAAAAGAAAAAAGATGACATGAGTAAAAGTCGTCTTAAGCGTTTGCAAAAAGAACTGGCCGAATATAGAGATACGTACCATACCATGAAAGTTCAATGGGATAACGAAAAGAAGACCATTGAAAAAAGTGCAAGGCATCAAAGAAGAATTAGAAAAAAAAGTTCATCATGAAATTGAAAAGGCTGAAAGAGAATATGACCTTAACAAAGCAGCTATGTTAAAATATGGCCGGCTTCCAGAATTGCAAGTGCAGATGGAGAATATGGAAAAAAGATATCGAAGCAGGAAAAGATGCTAATTCATTGTTACGCCAACGTGTAACCGAAGAAGAAATTGCTGAAATTATATCCAGATGGACAGGAATACCCCTTAGTAAATTAGTGTCTGGCGAACGTGAAAAGTTATTGAAATTAGGTGACATCTTACACCAACGTGTAATTGGTCAAGATGAAGCCATAGTTAGTGTAACAGATGCTATTATACGTTCGAGAGCAGGCATCAAAGATCCCAAAAGACCAATCGGTTCGTTCATCTTTTTGGGACCAACGGGAGTGGGTAAGACAGAGCTTGCAAAAGCTGTAGCAGAAGTACTCTTTGATACAGAAGATAACATGGTGCGTATTGATATGAGTGAATACATGGAGAAATTCTCTGTATCGCGACTAATAGGAGCACCTCCTGGATATGTAGGTTATGAAGAAGGTGGTCAATTAACAGAAGCAGTACGTAGAAAACCTTACTCCGTTGTTCTATTAGATGAAATTGAAAAGGCACATCCGGATGTATTCAATATACTGTTACAGATATTGGATGACGGGCGTATAACTGATTCACAAGGGCGTACCGTTGATTTCAAAAATACCATTATCATTATGACATCTAATATTGGATCACAGTATCTGCTAGAAGGCATTACGGAACAAGGAGGTATTCAGGAAGAGGCAAGAAAAGAGGTATTAGCATCCCTAAAACAATATTTTAGACCAGAATTTCTTAATAGAGTAGATGATATTGTGCTATATAAACCATTGTCGAAAGAAGACCTCATGGCTATCATTAATTTGCTTATTGATGAAATTGGACGACGATTGCTTGAAAAACGTTTGAGCATACGGGTAACAGATGTAGCAAGGCATCATATTGTTGAAGAAGGTTATGACCCTGTATATGGAGCGAGACCGCTAAAACGTTATTTGCAGAGAAATGTGGAAACCATGATCGGTCGAGCAATCATTGCTGGTGAGGTATCAGAAGGCGAAGAAATTGTAATTGATTATAAGGATGGACATTTACTACTACACTAGATAAATCAGGATAAGGCACACTTAAACTATCTTCTAAGTACACTTGAAAAAAACCAAAGGGCAGTCGGATAATACATTAGCTTGTAGCCATCTTAAAAAATGGTTTATCCAACTGCCCCTTAAATATATAAAAATGATATGTAAATAATTAGAAAAACTAGAATCGAGCCTTAAAATGTATCATAGAAAGCTATTTTACATCAGCAGTACCTATCTTGAAGTCTTTGATAACCGGATAATTTTGTTTAATACTTGTATGTTCTGAAAAGCCCATGATACCGACAATAAACTTGTCATCTTTTGACATTTTCCAGTCCACCTTACCATCCGATGTAATCTTAGATTGTCCCATACTTATATCATTAAACCACAATTGGAAAGTTTTTTCTTTAGCATGATAACTGACCTTTATCAATCCACTTAGATCCTTAACTTGCTTGAATACCACATCATCAGGTTCTCCGCCTAGGCGATTTTTGATATTTTGTCCCTGTACGAATAACGCATCATTTGCAATAGAACAAAGATCTGATTCAAACACGAGTTTGCCACCATCACCTTTTTTTGGCGATAAATATGCCTACACCTACTTGAGCATTTTTTCTTATTCATTGTTCTCCAATAAGGATCAATACTAACATGAGCACTTATTTCAAAATCTTTTTTGAGAAGATAATTCAACATCTCTAATATACCAACTCTCAGAAGTATTTTCGCTAGTGGAAGATAACTGTCCACTCTTATTAATAGTTGCACTATTATTAGAAAAGGTATCAGTCTGATAATAGCCTTCTAAACCACTGTTTGATTTGCTGTTCCTGTTTATTGCTGTTGCATTTTTTTGAAATACTATGACAATAAATAATAAAGCCACAACAAAGACGAGACATATCAACGCTTTCATTTTCATAAAATCAACCTCCATATACATTATGCATTTTTAATACATATTAGTATACAGTGTTGGTATATCCATTTGATATCCAAATAAGTTTTTTGTTAAGTTTAATGTTTTCAACAAGGTAGCTTTTTTAATGAATGATTCATCTAAGATAAATTACTGATGAAATTGAGCAGGATTCACATGGACAATCACATCTTCAATATGGTCAAAAGTTAATAGCGCTTTCTTGATTTTTGCACTAACAGCATGGCCCTCATAAACAGTCATATTAGCATCTACAGATACTTTCACCATAAGAACAAAATTAAGTCCGATAGGCTTAGAAGTAATGGTATCAAGATGGTCAACACCTTCTATGGTAACAATATGTTTTTCCATTTCACTTTTCACTTTTGAATCAATATTAGTGTCCATCAGTACCACATAGGATTGATAAAAAAATAGAAACACCTGTATAAGCTATCCAAAGAGAAATCAATATACCGACAACACTATCAATGAAGTATATATGGAAATAGCCCAATATAACACTGAGTAAGGTAAGCGAAGAAAGCATAATATCATTACGATGGTCCTGAGCATTAGCTATGGCTAATAAACTATTATATTGTCTTCCTATACGAATAGCGTAGATAAATAGAAAAAATTTTTTTTGCTATAATAGAAATGATGGCAATATATACCAACCAAGGTGAATACACAAAATGGTGCTCGTTAAGCAATGAATCAAGTGACATTTTGAATATAGAAAATGCCACAAAAAAATAAGGAAAAAACTAATAACCATGGAAAAGATATATTCGGCTTTTCCATGACCATAAGGATGTTCATCGTCGCCAGGTGTAGATGATATGCGATTACCTATATAGGTGATTGTGGAGGCAAAAACATCACCAGCACTATTAAGTCCATCTGCAATCATGGCTTGACTTTTGGTTAGGAATCCAACAATTAGTTTCATAATCAGTAATAGAATATTTCCTATAATACCTGATATGGCTACACGTTCAACTTTAATATGTTTTTTTCAATAATTTCACCTACATTTTAGTATGACTTAATTCGTTAATACATCATAAGTATGTATTGTGTTAATATGAAATAGCTTACACTATCATTTTCTTATTATATATGATATGAAAAGAATTATGCAAGGAGAAAAATTATTTATTATAGTGCTTTTTTGACTATTCAAATTATTTCTTTTTATGTAATAATAGATATATTGGAAAAAGTAGCCACTATTATATAATACTAAGGGATATACTTCGGAGTTGGGGTGACATTATAGATGAGATTTGTACCTGTTAGTGGTCTCGTAGAGGGCATGTATGTCGGTAAAAGTTTATACGACAAAAAAAATAACCATTTATTATTAGGCAAGGGAAGTATTATCCAGAGGTCATATATAGATAAAATTTCTAGGCTTGGTTATCAGGGAATTTATGTAGATGATGAAATGTCATCTGATATTGAAGTAAAAGATATTATATGTGATGAGTTAAGACGAAGTACGATTAGTACGATAAAAGGTGTTTTTATTAAAACAGCTGATTCAACCCATAAGGGATTTGATCAGAGTATGGATAAAACAAAGTATTTAATCATGAATATTGTCGAGCAAATATTGGATAATGAAGATACCATTGTTAATCTGATTGATCTTAAAATGTTTGATGATTATACATTTTACCATTGTGTAAATGTAGCCGTGTTATCAATCTTACTTGGCACATCAATTAATTTAAATAAAGATCAGTTGCTTAATCTAGGCTTGGGCGCTATACTACATGATATTGGCAAGATGTTTGTTGATAGTAGTATCCTTAATAAAGAAGGTAGCTTAACGAAAGAAGAATATAACCACATTCAAATGCATTCGGAATATGGTTATCGCTATTTAAAAGAGACTTTTGCCATACCTTCTGCTGCTTATATTGCAGTGTTACAACATCATGAGAAGTTTGATGGGACAGGATACCCTCATAGAAAGGGCAAAGATGATATATCCATCTATGGACGTATTATTGGTATTGCAGATGTTTATGATGCGTTAACATCCACAAGACCTTACCGAAAAGCACTGTTACCTTCAGAAGCCATGGAATATATCATGGCTAATGGTGGTGTCATGTTTGATTGGAATTTAACAAGAAAATTTGTTCAAAAGGTTGCTCCTTTCCCAGTGGGGACATGGGTACAATTGAGTAATAGATACCAAGGTATTGTTGTGGAGAATTACGAAGAAGCTTGCCTTAGACCAAAAATAAAAATCATACTTGATGAACAAAATAATAAGGTTGATCCTCATTATTGGAATCTAAAGGATGAAAAAGACTTAAGAAATGTAACCATAACATCTGTCCATGAAGAAATAACAGGATGAAAAAAAACATGTGCTAAGGCACATGTTTTTGTTGATTTATTGCTAAAAGTATAGTTTATAGTTTATGAATGCATACCACGGTTATTCCATAAAAGTAAGAAGATTAACCATATAACATGAATGTCGACTGATTAGCATTTGGTATTCAAATGTTGTATATCAAGATAAACGGGAAGACCATTCTTATAATCAATCTGGGGTTCACCATGAATAAGAGGTGAAATATAGTCAATTAACCCATCGGTCACATCATTAAAATCATCATTAATCCAATTCTTGGGGATGCTTTTTTCCTTATTAGCTACTTTTTCTATATGTACATAATCAATTTCTACGGTATAGGGGTCATTGTTTGTGCGAAGGATGGTTACCATAATACCGCTTAATCCGTCTAGAGCGTATTCCACGGCTTTATTACCTACGTTACAGGCTTCGTTAATATCTGTTAGAGATGCGATATGCATAGCGCTTCGTTGTAATACATTTAATTCAATGGACCTGACTTTACATTTTAGGGATTTACTAACAATATGTTCAAGTGTCTTGCCAGTACCACTTAATTTGGCATGCCCAAAAGCGTCTGATAAAGGATTATTCGTTGCGGATATGTAGTTACCGTCTTCGTCTTTAATACCTTCAGAGACTGCGACGATTATATTTCTTTTTGTTTTTTGAATACGTCTAAGATCATTTAAAAAATCATAAGTAGAGAAAGGTACTTCAGGAAGGTAGATTAAGTCTGGAGATGAATTATTAGCATTTCTAGCTAGAGCAGCTGAAGCGGTTAACCAACCGGCGTTACGTCCCATAATTTCTACGATGGTTACACTAGGTACATCATAAATATAAGTATCATATGATATTTCAAGCATTGTTGTTGCTACAAATTTTGCAGCCGATCCAAAACCAGGCGTATGGTCTGTTCCAAACAAGTCATTATCAATGGTTTTAGGTATACCGACGATTTTAACATCTATTTGATGAGCTTTGGCATATTGAGACAATTTGAGTACGGTGTCCATGGAATCATTACCACCAATGTAAAAGAAGTATTTGATTTTATGCCGATCAAAAACGTCAAATATAAGGTCGTATTCGGTTTTATCATCTTCTAAGCTACTAAGCTTGTATCGGCAAGAACCTAAAAACATAGCTGGTGTGGTTTTTTAATGTTTCTAATTTCTTCTTTTTATTAGCGAATATGGAAGTTAAATTAATCAGTTGATGTTTCAATACGCCCTGAATACCATTAATGGAGCCATAAACAGTATGTATCTTAGGGCTATCAATAGCAGATGCTATGATACCGCTTAACGAGGCATTAATAACGGATGTTGGGCCACCCGACTGTGCAATAAGACAATTCCACATAGTAAGAAACTCCTTTTCTGTTTTAACTATAATAGGATTGGTAACATGGAACAGTATCCTTAGGCTATAAGGTCATGTTCCAAAATGTAAGATTTTCCTCACAGCTCAATATGATACAATAGATACTCCTAAAAATCAAATTAAATTTTTCATAAAAAGATATTTTAAGTTGGTTTTTTATGCAATTTTTTAATTGTTAGTTTATATCTACAAAGGAAAAATCTATTAGTATGAGTTTGATTTTCTCTGCACATAATAAGTATGCACCAAGAAATAGTTTTAGTTTATAAAGTAGTAATGAACGTGTAGAGAATCTAGCAATTGACAAAGGGAATATCTTTTTATGAAAATAAATAGAGTATTATTCTTACCAATATTCTTATCAATATACCTTGCAACTTACAACGTTTTATAGTATAATAAAGTCACAACAAAATAGTTGATGAATTTCCTGGGATGTACGATAAGCCTGCATTTTGAACCTACAAATTGAACACGGGAGTTCTACATTTCCTAGCGGATGTCAAGCCTTCAATTGCAGAGGAAGACAGAAGCTATGTTGCGAACACCCACCTAACGTGAGTTAGGGATCAAAATTCAGGAAACGGCATATCCGGGTAATACATAACAAAAATAAGCTACTAGCGATAGTAGCTTTTTTTGATTGCATTTTTTGACATAAGTTATTTGCATAATTATATATTGATATCTATTTATGAACGATCATAGTTAAATGCATGCTCTTTTAATACACCTTGGTAATTAATTAGTTTAGTGAATTCAGCAAAGACTGTATCAAATAATAAATCGTAACCCCTTTGGTTAAGATGTACACCATCATCAGCAATATAATCAAGGTAGTTTTCTTGTGATAAAACTTTATGATAAAAATCAATAAGCGGACAATTATATTGATGAGCCAAGCTTTTCATAATATGTACAAATTGATTAAGGCGAGAATTGTTTCGTAGTGGTCTTGCAATGACCTCATTTACTGGAGGCGGTGTTATAAGTACAGGTATGGGTATACAATTGTTTAAACCTGTTCTGTTATTATGCTCAAGAATAAGTTTAATCATATGATCATAATTGTGCTCAAACTCCTCTAAAGAACGATAGCGGTGATCATTGGCGCTGTCATTGGTACCAAATTGCATAAATACCACATTAGGTCGATATGCTAGTACAGAAGCATCTATACCATGAAGTGCTTCCTTAGTTGTCATACCATTTTTGCTAGAATTAATCATATTCCAAGATATAGAGGGGTAGTAACTCGGTACAAATTTCTCAAGCCGATTCATGTAACTGTGAACCTTACCTATACCAAAACCAGTAGAAATACTATCGCCAAACCCAACAATTGTTGTCTTAATCATATGATTACCTCCAGTTTGTTTAACCTATGGTTAATCCACAAAAAGTCGTTTAGTCATTCTTACTTATTGTGGATTAAGCACTATACACGTGATATGAAACCTTCTTATATAATAATACAAATTATGCATAATGCCAATAGTTTTTTTTATGAAATTCCATCTATTAACTCAAAAAAGCCAGGGAAAGAGATGTCTACACAGTCACTATGATGAATATGTGTTACACCTTCAGACACTAAACCGGCTACAGCTAGAGACATAGCTACACGGTGATCATGATAACTCTCTAAGTCATTACCTTTTAACTTTGGAGAATGCTTTATTATCATGCCATCATCAGTACCTTTGATGTTTGCATTCATTTTAGTAAGCTCTGATACCATGGTTTCAATACGGTCAGATTCCTTAACCCTGAGCTCAGCAGCATCTTTTATAATGGTTGTGCCTTCTGCAAAACAAGCAGCTATTGCAATGACAGGAATTTCATCGATGAGGGTAGGTATAAGATTTTTATCAATAATCGTTCCTTTTAGCTTACTTGATTGAACTCGAATATCTGCTACTAATTCACCGTTTATGGTACGTTTGTTTAATAAAGTGATGTTTCCATTCATAGCTTTTAGTACACGGATAATACCGTCTCTAGTTGGATTAATACCAACATGTTCTATGGTTATATCCGAGTTATCTACGATTAATCCAGCAACCATGAAATATGCGGCAGAAGAGATATCTCCAGGAACCATAATATCTGTTGCTACGAGTTCTTGTACAGGAGAAGTCGTTATTGTAGAACCATCTGTGTGTACATGTGCACCAAAAACGTTTAGCATAATTTCAGAATGGTTACGAGAAAGGACAGGCTCTATAATTTTTGTATTCCCTTCTGTAAATAAACTAGCTAGCATAATACAGGATTTGATTTGAGCACTTGCTACAGGTGAATGATAGGCAATATTTTGGAGTTTGGATCCTTTAATAACAAGAGGAGCTCTGTCATTACTTTCTAGGGATACGATATTAGCACCCATTTTTTGAAGAGGCTCCATGATGCGTTTCATGGGACGGGTTTTAATGGAATCATCTCCCGTAATGGTACATTCAAAATCTTGTGCAGCTAATATGCCTGATAATAGTCGTAGCGTCGTGCCGCTATTGCCAACATAGAGGTCGGTGGCTGGTTTCTGTAAGCCATGTAGACCTTTGCCTTTAACGGTGACAACAGCATCATTTATATCAATCTGTATTCCCATATCACGAAAACATTTTATGGTGCTTAGACAGTCTTCACCCATGAGAAATCCCTTAATGGTCGTTGTGCCATGAGCAAGTGCACCTAACATAATGGCTCGATGAGAGATGGATTTATCACCTGGTACACGTAGAGTACCAGATAAGCTTTTTTTAGGCTTTATGATCATAGTTTCCTCCTTGAAGTGTTGGTTAATGGTTATCTAGAGATACACTTTATAGTGCATATTTTTTCAGGACTTCTATGCTTTGTTCCTGACTATGAAAGTCATAGAATAATATTTCTAAAACACCTTCTTGATGTTCCCTATTATTATTAATACCAATGTTCTTAATATTAATGCCTTTTATAGAGAAGGGTTGCAATCTCAGCAATGATACCAGGCTGATCAACCACATCCACCGTAATCTTATAAGATTTTATAATGGAACCTGTCTCACGATCAGAGAATGAGTTACGGTAATCTCTAGAGTTAGCAAAAAAATTGCCATACATCCTCCATGTGGTTAAGATGGATAGAGGATTTAATAGCCGATAATTCATCTTGAAAACAATCGATGATTTCAATGATCTTCTTTTTATTGGTAAGGCATATCTGTTGCCACATATCAGGTGAAGAAGAGGCAATGCGTGTAATGTCCTTAAAACCTCCAGCGGCTAAAGTATGCATTTGCTCTTTAGGATTATCTAATTTCTGTACCATATTTACCATGGCTGATGCAATAATATGGGGTACATGACTAATGGTAGCTGTTATATAATCGTGTTCATCTGATGATACCAAGATGGGCAAAGCACCAATCTGCTCAATCAATGTGCTAAGTGTCCTCACCATGGTATCAGGCGTATTTTTATGAGGTGCAAGTATATAATAAGCATTTTCATAAAGATGGCTATTAGAGGACGATATACCACTTTTTTTCAGAGCCTGTCATAGGGTGGCCACCAATAAATTGATGAAACTGTAATGTTTGCGCAAGGCTGGTAATTGCTCTTTTTTGTACTACCGATATCTGTTACAATACACGTTGGTTTAACAATGTGCATAAGTTTTTTCTAGGGCTTCCATATTTTTTTTTGACAGGTGCACATAAAAAAGATAATATCACATTGGCTAAAGTCCATAAAGTTATGGTCAGCTTCAACATCAATAACACCTTCTTGATAGGCTAAGTGAAGTGAAGCACCATGCACATCATAGGCCGTTATATGACTAGGTGTACATTTTTCTTTTATTGCTTTTGCTAAAGATCCACCCATGAGGCCTAGTCCTACAATACCTATTTGTAGATTTTTCATTTTAAATGCTTTCCTGAAAGCTCTGCATAAGGGCGAAGTTCCCTGCATAATACATCAAAATCTTCTGGTGTTAAGGATTGAGGTCCATCCGATAAGGCAACTGCTGGATTAGGGTGTACTTCAATCATTAAACCATCAGCACCTACTGCAACAGAAGCTTTTGAGAGTGGATTAACATACGTACGTTTTCCTGTTGCATGACTTGGATCAACAATAATAGGTAGGTGGCTTTTGCGCTTGATAATAGGTATTGCACTTAGATCAAGGGTATTTCTTGTAGCTGTTTCAAAAGTTCGTATACCACGTTCGCATAATACCACGTTACGATTACCCTCACTCATAATATATTCAGCAGCATTCAGCCATTCATCAATGGTTGCTGCTAGACCTCTTTTGAGTAAGACGGGGGGTACCTGTTTTTCCTATTTCTTTTAATAGATAAAAAATTCTGCATATTACGAGCACCTATCTGGAACATATCAACATATTTATATGCTGTCTCAACAGCTTTGAGACTTGTTACTTCACATACAATAGCAAGACCAGTTTCTTCGCGGGCTTTTGCCATATATTTGAGTCCCTCTTCTTCTAAGCCTTGAAATGAATAAGGAGAAGTACGAGGCTTGTAAGCACCACCACGTAACATAAGAGCACCAGATTTCTTAATTGTTCTTGCCGTTTCGATAATCTGTTTTTCACTTTCGATGGCACAAGGACCAGCCATGATTACAAAATCAGTACCACCAATTTCGATATCGCGAACCTTAACGACACTGGATGTCATATTGAATTTCTTATTGGCTAATTTATAGGTTTCAGTAACAGGTACTATTTTTTCTACGCCAGTTAGCAATTCAATGTTACAGTCGTAAAGTTTTGATTTATCACCAATGACGCCAATAATCGTTACTTGGTCACCAGCTGAGAGATGAGTTTTAAGTCCATGCTGTTCAACAATAGCTATGACTTGTTTAATGTCTTTTTCAAGAGTATCTTGTTTCATTACAATAATCATGAAGATTTACCTCCTATTTTTATTCTGTTATTAGTGTCCATTATTGGTTAGGTACGAGAAAAAAAACTACTATTATTATTCGTCCTTTTAACCATATAATAAGATATATATAAATCCATTGAAATAATGTAGATGAATTTGCAATACAATTTGCTTGTATAAGTGTATAGAAAAAGACCACAATATATGTATCATTCAATCATAGCGAATTAATATATTGTGGTCAAGGTCATTTCATTATTTCTTGAAATATCTTCTAATTTAGAAGTTATTTTAATAATTCTTCCACGAGTTTAAAGAATGATTTCATTTGATCAAGTGTACCGAGTGTAACACGTTGCCAAGTATTCATGCCAAAGTAGAAGCCAGGTCGTACAATAAAGCCTTTTTTCTGGAGTTCTACAAAGAAGTCCATACTTGGCACATGAAAATCTATCATCATGAAATTACCATGGGTTTCAATATAATTAAGTCCTAATTCTTTACATCGGTTATACGTATAATTTTTTACTTCTTTATTGGATTCAAAAGCCTTTGTAACAAAATCTTCATCAGCTAATGATTCAGTTGCTGCTACTTGAGCTGGGGTAGTGACATTGAAAGGACCCCTTATACGGTTAAGGTAATCGATGATTTCTGGTCTTGCAATACCATATCCAATACGCAATGATGCCAATCCATACATTTTCGAAAACGTTCTAAGAATCATAATATTATCATATTCTTCAAGTAGTGGCAAAGACTCTGGATAATCTGTATCATACACATACTCATAATAAGCTTCATCTAGAATAATTAAAACATCTCTTGGTACTTGCTTAATGAACGCAAGTTGTTCTGTTTCGGTAATCATTGTTCCTGTAGGGTTATTAGGGTTAGCTATGAAGATTATTTTTGTGCGATCTGTAATTTCCTTAAGTATACCTTGTAAGTCATAAGTATGGTTAGAAAGCGGCACTTCAATCATTTTGCCACCCATGGATGTGACTGAGGCTTTATATTGTGGAAAACTAGGTGCACAAGTAATCGCTTCATCCGATGGGCTTATAAATGTACGAGCTATGATGGAAATAAGTTCATCTGAACCAGCACCAAATATAAGTTGATCTGTGCCAACGCCCATTTTTGTTGATAGAGCTTGACGGAGTTTCGTACAATTACCATCTGGATAAAGGGAAGGTTCCTCCATGGACGCAATTACAGCTTGTTTTGCTTTTTCTGAACAACCATAAGGGTTTTCATTGGATGCAAGCTTAATAACTTCTTCAAGTCCATATTCGCGTTTTACATCATCAATGGGCTTACCAGGTACATATGCTCTTAGTTGTTCAACTTCTTTTCTACTTGAAATCATAAGAATCTATCTCCTTTGCTATATATGACTGTGGTCTAACCACGCTTTTAGGGTGATTATAGTTTATCATAAATTAACAACTTATGTCATAAAAATTAATATAACAAACAAGTAATAAATGATTAATTTGTTTTAATTAGTAAATAACATATTCCCTTAATCTATAAGGGGTTATAGTTGCCATGATTAATCACTGAACTAACCATGATAAAAAAAACGTTTCTTGTATTGTACGCTGATTAAGTAAATATGTCAACACTTTAAAGTCTAAAAGTGAAATTTTAATAGTTTATGGAATTGTCATCAATTGTTGACAATTTTGTGTTAATAACATTTTGACCTATTAAGAAAAATAATTATAGAAATATAGTGGGGTGAAGTTAAGAAATCTTATGCAAATTCCATAAAAAAAATAAATGTTTTTTGAAATTATTGAAGGAAATCAATGATTATAGTAGAATATTAAATATATCACATATTTAGTGTTATAAGGCAAAAATTAAACGGCAACATGATTAATTAAATGAAGTTTATTGATAAAATCTGTTGCGATTTCTTATTTGCAAAAAATATTCCAATGATTGGGGGGAAAATCCATGAAAATCTACTCATCTGAACAAATACGTAATGTTGCACTCTTAGGTCATGGTGGAAGTGGTAAGACAACGCTGACAGAAGCTGTGGCAAAAGTTGTAGGCATCATTAAAAGACAAGGAAAGGTTGAAGAAGGGAATACAATAAGTGATTTTGATAAAGAAGAAATTAAACGCGGTTTTTCAATCAATACAACATGTATTCCAATTGAGTGGCAAGATTGCAAAATCAACTTACTAGATACACCTGGTTATTTCGATTTTATGGGAGAAGCAAAAGAAGCAACTCGTGTTGCAGATAGTGCTATTATTGTGGTGTCTGGGAAATCTGGTATAGAAGTTGGTACAGAAAAAAGCATGGGAATATGCTGAAGAAATGAATATTCCTAAAATGGTTTTTGTAACAGACATGGATGATGATCAAGCAAGTCTTAAGAATGTATTAGAGCAGTTAAGAGAGATTTTTGGTAAAAGTATAGCACCATTCCAAGTTCCAATTCGTGATGGAGAACATTTTATTGGTTTTGTTAATGTGGTTAAGATGCAAGGTCGTAAATTCGTTAAGGATCATGTTGAGCAATGTGACATACCTGACGATATGAATGATGAGTTAGAGCCAGTTCGAGAAATGATTCTTGAGGCAGTAGCTGAAAGTGATGAAGATTTAATGGAAAAATATTTCGAAGGTGAAGCATTTACCTTAGAAGAAATCCAGACAGCACTTCATAATGGTGTAATTGATGGCACTATTGTACCTGTTTTATGTGGTTCAGGCATTCAAAACATTGGTGTACAAGTATTACTTAATTCCATTGTTAAGTATATGCCAGCCCCAAAAGAAGAACATACAAGTGTAATGGGTGTTAATCCTGATACAGATGAAGAAATAGAAGTTATATGTGATAAAGATGAACCTATGAGTGCATTAGTATTCAAAACAATTGTAGACCCTTATATTGGAAGATTATCACTCTTTAGAGTGTATTCTGGTGTACTTAAGGCTGATTCATCATATTTGAATGTGAATAAAGATACCAGTGAGAGAATATCTCATATCTATGTATTAAGAGGAAAAGAACAGATTGAAGTGAAAGAAATTCGTGCTGGTGATATTGGTGCAGTAGCTAAGTTAAACAAGACAAGCACTGGCGATACTTTATGTGATAGTAGCCGCCCTGTTAGGTTAAAAGGTATCAAGTTCCCAGAGTCATTAGCTTGTAGAGCCATATTCCTAAAGCTAAAGGGGAGGAAGAAAAGATTTCATCAGGTCTTCATAAACTGATGGAAGAAGATCCAACCATAAAAGTAGTCATGGACTCAGAAAATCATCAAGAGTTATTATACGGCGTGGGTGGACAACATTTTGATGTCATCAGTAGTAAGTTAGAATCAAAATTTAAGATAAGTATGGATCTTAAAAAGCCAAAAGTGCCTTTTAGAGAAACCATTAAGAAAAAAATTAAAATCCAAGGTAAACATAAAAAACAATCCGGTGGTCATGGACAATATGGTGATGTGCACATAGAATTCGAACCATCAGGTGATCGTGAAACACCTTATGTTTTTGAAACAAAAATAGTAGGTGGATCGGTACCTAAGAATTATTTCCCTGCTGTAGATAAGGGATTGCAAGAATCTGTTCTTAGTGGTGTACTTGCTGGATATCCTGTAGTTGGGGTGAAAGCAACCCTTGTTGATGGTTCTTACCATCCAGTAGATTCATCTGAAATGGCCTTTAAAATGGCTACTAAAGTAGCTTTTAAAAAAGGTATAGTAGAAGCAATGCCTATTCTACTTGAACCAATTGTGAGTGTTAAGGTAACTGTACCAGATGCGTATATGGGAGATATTATTGGTGATCTTAACAAGCGTAGAGGTCGTGTCCTTGGTATGAACCCAATGAAAGGTAAACAAGAGATACTGGCAGAAGTACCACAATCTGAGATGTATGGCTACTCCACTGACCTACGTTCCATGACGGGGGGCAGAGGTATGTTTACACTTAAGTTTGAACGTTATGATGAGGCACCAACGGAAATACAAGAGAAGGTTATAGAAGAGAAGAATAACGAGCAATAAGATGATATTAGCCGCAGAGTTTATGCTCTGCGGTTTTTGCTATCAAAAAATAAAATTATTATAGAAGAGTTGCTATAAAGAGCAGATATGTTAAAATAGGAGTGTATTTACAGGATAGGAAATAGGGGAAAGGTATACGGGCATAACGAATAATTAATAAAATGTGAGGTGATAAGATATGCTGTATAATCGCATTAATAAAAAGGCTGTAAAAGCATGGATCATAGCAAGAACTATTTTTTTTGTTTTTTCTTTGTCATTGTCTATTTTGTTGGTATCTATGGGTTTGTCATCCCCATAATTCATAACAATCATATCAAATATATTATCAATGGCTTAACATGTATCATCAATGCTTATATCATTGTTTATACATTTGTTTTTTCCAATGATTGAATACAAAGAATGGCAATATAGGATATGCGAAGACAAGATTGAACTGATTCATGGTATTTTTGTAAGGAAGAAAGTGATTATACCTATTTCTAGAATACAATTTCTAGATATCATGCATGGACCCATTAATAGAAAGTTCGGCTTAGCTTCTATTAAAATAAATACTGCCGGAGGACTACATATGATACCCGCTTTAACCAATGACGAAGCAGAAGATATATCTATGAAGTTAACTAAGATAATAGAAACGGGTGATAAGCATGCATAATGTAGAAAGAAATCATCCGCTATACATAATGAAAAAAATAATAGATGGGGTTTTTAAACAAATCATTTCAATCGTTTTAATGTATATTTTTTTTAAGTAATAAAATAGGGCTTATCCCTACAAGTATTCTGGTTATTGGTAGTATCCTTGCCTATATCTCGTATCATATATTACAGTGGTATAAGACGTTGTATTCTTTTAAGGAGAATACTATTGTTTACCAAAATGGTATCTTTGGCATTAAGATTAGAGAGATTCCACTGGATAAAATCAATACCATTGATATCTCACAAGGACTATTTGAACGATTATTTAATCTATCGAAGGTTAAGATTGATACAGAAAGCGTTAAAAGTATGGAAAGTGAAATGTCATTGCTATTGACAGAAGTAAAAGCTATAGAAATGCGAGAAAAGCTTCTAAACAATAAACATGTACCCCTTGACAGTTTTGAGGAGAAATCAAAAGAAGATCACTATCAATTAAGTTTTAAGGATTTACTACTTTATTCGTTAGTAACCAGTTCTATTTTTTTTCAAAGCTTTGTCATTATTTGGGCTTTATATAACGTTATAGATGATATTGAAGGGGTTACGAACTTTAATGGTTTAAGCTATATCACTCAGATACAATTAAGTGCTTATATAATTGCTATAATCACATTGGGTATACTGCTAATGGGATTAGTATTATCTCTTGTAAAGAATTGTTTGAAATATTCTCTTTTTCATGTTTATGCAGAGAAGGGTAAGTTGCATATTCGTCATGGATTGATTCATAAAAAGAATTATAGCTTTGATAAGTACAAAATAAAAGGGATTCATATAAGACAAAAAATTACTCATGCAATTAACCCATAGATGTTCCATTGAAATAGAGAGTATGGGTTATGGTGATGAAGCAGGTGAAAGAGCTATCTTATTCCCGTTTTGTCATATAAAACAAAGCCAAAAAAAATAATCCATGATTTGTTACCTGAATTTCATTTTCAACAAGAAACGACGAAGGTATTACCCAAGGTATATCTACGTTTTATCATTAAAAAAATTAATCTTTACAGGTATCATTGCTAGTGGATTAAGTTATTTCATACCCTATGGATTTTTGAGTTTTCTATTGGTGATATTAGCTTGGCTATTAGGACATATGCAATATAGAAATACAGCTATTGGTATGTCAGATTCCTTAATGTATATGTCCTATAATGGTTTCACTAAAAAGCAATCCATCTTAAAAAACAAAGCGATACAGTCCATGAAAATGTCCACGACTTTCTTCAGAAGAAAAAAAAGAATATATGTAACTACACCATTAATATTTGGGGAAAAGTTGAAGGGAAGAATATAACTGTAAGAAACCTAAGCAATGAGTTATTTGATGGGTATACACACAAGCTTTGATCAAGCAACAGAAGTTGTTGGTATACCCGCTGGATGTTCTCGGGGAATGATATTTAATTATGATTGGAGAACAGGGGATCATTTTGCAAATCAGATGATTGATATATTGAAAAATTATAGAGTAAGTTAAAGAATTTCACCTTGATTTTCTAAAGACGTTATGTTATGATACGATTAATTCTATATCTAAATGATATGATGAAAAGGAATAGTAGGTAAATAATAGGTTGAAGAGAGCTGTTGGTTGGTGAGAAACAGTACCCATTATTATTGAACTCGCCTTGGAGTATCCTAGCTGAAAAGAAAGCATGAATAAGTAGGTTAGGACGGTTAGCTTACGTTATAAGCCAAAAGCGTATTTTGATCAAAGCAAATGCTATAATAGCTAAGTTGCTAATCAAAATAAAGTAGAGTGGTACCGCGAATAGATTCGTCTCTATGCATCATGCATAGGGACTTTTTTTGATTTTAGTTTATTGCTTAATGGTATATAGATATAGCCATTAGGATATAAGAGTATAAGGAGGAAGAAAGGATGAGTGTTGTTTATAATCATAAACAAATAGAAACAAAATGGCGCGATATTTGGAAAGATAATCCAGTGAATAAGGATGAGGAAGGCAAAGAAAAGTATTACTGTCTTGATATGTTCCCTTATCCATCAGGTAGTGGATTGCATGTAGGACATTGGAGAGGATATGTACTCAGTGATGTCTGGAGCCGTTATAAGGTACTTCAGGGCTATTATGTGCTTCACCCAATGGGATGGGATGCATTTGGTCTTCCAGCTGAGAATTATGCCATTAAGATGGGGATTCATCCAGCAAAAGCTACAGCTACAAATGTGCAAAATTTCAAGCGGCAGCTAAATGAAATTAGCGCAATCTACGATTGGACAAAAGAGGTCAATACAACGGACCCTAACTACTATAAATGGACCCAATGGATTTTTGTTAAAATGTTTAAAGAAGGACTTGCTTATGAAAAAGAAATGCCTATAAACTGGTGTCCAGATTGTAAGACTGGTCTTGCTAACGAAGAAGTTGTTAATGGTGCTTGTGAGCGTTGTGGTTCAGAAGTAACGAAGAAGAACTTACGTCAATGGATGCTTAAGATTACGGCTTATGCTGAGCGCCTACTTAACGATTTACAAACACTTGAATGGCCAGCTAAAGTTAAAAAAAATGCAAAGCGACTGGATCGGTAAATCATATGGTGCGGAAATCGACTTTAAGGTTGAGGGAATAGATGAAAAAATAAAGGTATTTACAACAAGGCCAGATACATTATACGGATCAACATTTATGGTTCTTGCTCCAGAGCATGAGATGGTGAACCAGTTAGCATCTGATGAGCAAAGAAAAGAAGTAGAAAAATATGTATTTGATACATCCATGAAATCATCTGTCGATCGTCTTCAAGAAAAAGAAAAGACGGGTGTATTCACAGGAAGTTATGCCATTAATCCTTTAAATGGAGCTAAAACCCCTATATGGATTTCTGATTATGTATTAGCTGATTACGGTACAGGAGCAATTATGTGTGTGCCTGCTCACGATGATCGTGACTTCGCATTTGCTAAGAAATTTGACCTTCCGATTATTCAGGTTATTGCTGAAGAAGGACATGAGATAGAAGATTTACAAGAGGCTTATACATCAGAAGGTGTTATGATTAACTCTGACGTATTTAATGGTATGAAGTCAACAGAATCCAAGGAAGCCATTGCTAATTATTTGGAAGAACATGAAATCGGTAAGAAAACAGTTAACTATAAATTACGTGACTGGGTATTTTCCAGACAAAGATACTGGGGAGAACCTATTCCTATTGTTCATTGTGACAAATGTGGAGCAGTAGCTGTACCAGAAGATCAGCTACCAATCACACTTCCAAATGTAGAGTCCTATGAACCAACAGGTACAGGGGAATCACCACTAGCTGATATTGACGAATGGGTAAACACCACTTGTCCAGAATGTGGTGGGCATGCAAAGCGTGAAACCAATACCATGCCTCAATGGGCAGGATCATCTTGGTACTTCTTAAGATATGTAGACCCAGATAATATGGACGCTATTGTATCCAAAGAAAAAGCTAAAGAATGGTTACCAGTAGATATGTATGTTGGCGGTATTGAGCACGCCGTACTTCACTTACTATATGCAAGATTCTATACAAAATTCTTATATGACATTGGTGTTGTTGAATTTGAAGAACCATTTAAACGTCTATTCAACCAAGGTATGATTTGTAAAAAATGGCTCCAAGATGAGTAAATCAAAAGGTAACGTTGTATCACCTGATGACTTAGTAGACAAATATGGCTGTGATTCACTTCGATTATACGAATTATTCGTTGGACCACCTGAACTAGACTCAGAGTGGGATGACCGTGGCATCGATGGTGTATATAGGTTCATTAATCGTGTATGGAGTTTGATTGTTGACAATGCAGATAAGGATGTTAACGTAACAAAAGAATTAGAAAAAAGTGCGTCATCAACTTACCTACGAAATAACTCACAGACTAAATAGTTTCCACCTTAACACAGTTGTAAGTGCTTTCATGGAATATACCAATAAGTTAATCGATATATCCAGAAAGAAAGACGGTGTTGATAAAGAAACCCTTGGATCACTTATTACATTACTTGCACCATTTGTTCCTCATATAGCTGAAGAATTATGGCATATGTTAGGTCATGAAACATCTGTATTCACTCAAGGGTGGCCAGAGTACGATGAGGAGAAAATGAAAGAAGATGAAGTAGAAATGCCAGTTCAAATCAACGGTAAAGTAAGAGCAACTATCACCATTGCTGTTGGTGAAGGCAAAGATAGTGTTCTTGATAAAGCTAGAACAGCTATCGAAAGTAAATTAGATGGCAAAAACATCGTTAAAGAAATATATGTACCTAATAAAATCATAAATATAGTTGTTAAGTAATTAATATAAAAAAGGGCTGCCTTATCAAATGCTATATGATAAGACAGCCCTTTCCTATTACATCATTTCCATCATTGTAACAACCATATCTAATTTATTTCGGTCCGACTCAGACAAATTGTTTTTCATGGAGTCAATAATGAGAGATGATTCCTTTTTAGTGAATTGCAACCCCTTTTGCTTCATTTGAACACCATATGAAAAGAGCACCTGCACTTTTTGTTCCATGGATTTATCAGTCATATCATTGAGCATATCTACCATTAACTTTAATTTTTGTGGACTAATATTTTTGAATGCTTCGTCATTTAAAATATGAGATTTTTCGCTCACTATATACACCCTTTCTCTCAGAATTATTTGGTTATATATGATAATCAATTAAGGAATGGCCTAAATATATATTAATCTTATATCTAAACATATCCTAAGGTGTTTTAAAAAAAACAAGTATGTAGAGTTTGGATTAATTCTGCACCAAGTGCTTAAGCTGGTTAATCAACTCATCTCTATTTAGATTTTCATCTTGTGAAGATGGAGTGGGCTGATTATGTTGTTGATTACCTTGCTGATAAGGGTCCTGATACGCTGCGGCAGGGTTGTTAAGAGCTGCCATCATATTTTTCATGTTTTGCATGTTCAGTAAGATATCGAGCATTTGCTTGTTTTTATCTGAACAATAGGAACGCATTGCGTATAACATATCACGCTTAGAGGTTTTTCTTTTATTCAAATCAGGTATTTCTTCTACGTTATTTTCATTATATAATTTCATGGTTTTAGTAAGTTCAAGAAATTTGATAATAACGGCTAGGTTTTTTTTGGCTACTTACATCCAAATAAGGTAGAGAAGCTTTAATCATATTCATGGATTGACTACTCACCAGGTTGTCAAGCTCAATTTGTGGACCTGCTTCAGGTGGTGGATTTTTGGGTGCACTTGATAATAGTTTTACAAGATTTAGCATATTATTCATGTTTCCTATATCAAAATTAGAACCATTATTCATGCTATAATGCCTCCTAAATTGGTTATCTATAATATTCTATGTGAAGGGTACACATTAATTTCCAATTACTTTTAAAAACTTCTAGATCCATTATGTGAATAAGCTGTCTTTCGATGATTTTCGTACACTTTGTTACCATTGATTATAAGAAGGCATATATTAGAATAAAGAGTATATGAGGAGTATGAGATGAAGGACAAATACAACCCAAATTACCCATCTGTACCAAATTCTTTTAACATAAATAATTACTTGCAAAGTATAAGAGACGCCATCTATCAAGTAACAAAAGATAATTTATTTAATAACTTATCAATGACTATTCAAGAATACAAGGAAAAATCAAAAGAAAGTCTTAACGATAGTTTACAACTGCTTCAGGCTATGAAACCTTTTGTTCACGAAAAAAGCGGCTGATAATATAGAACAATTATCTGATGTATTTAGTGATATTCAAGCACTAAAAATGTTTGTTAATCATTATATGGAAAATGAAAAAAATTGACGAAAATGTTTCGGAAAAAGCCCGACCAGAAAAAAAATAGTAGATCGACAAGGTGATCTCATCATAGAAGATAATACAGTTTATGAGATAGATGAGAAATGCAAACCTCAGATTACGGCACAAGGTTTGTCTCATAACACGGGAAGTATATATGCCATGCTGCTATATGTATTAGGATCAGTGAAAAAATAAATTTTCCCACCCTTGTTGTGACTTTGTCCTTACAAGCAAACAAAGTCATAGCACAAACTATACATGAAAATGTGAGATTGAAGGGAAAAAGCAAGAAGTGGCATTAAGTATGAGACAGATTATGTATTGAAAAATAGCCACTTACCTTGCTTATACAAAAGGCTAAAAGGTATCTGTTCTTAGAATAGAACTAGAAGCCGCCTTCGCCACCCATAAGAAGAAGTAGAAGGATTAAGAACATACCATTGTCTCCAAATCCACCCATGCCACCGGAACCGCCACCAAATCCACCATTACTAAATAGTAGTAAGCAACATAATAACATCATATTGTTATTACCTGGAGAAGTTCCACCGCCTAGGTAGCCATTAGCTGTTACATCACTCATGATTAGCCTCCATAGTTTCTTTCTTAACATTTTATGTAATAAGGCTTGTTTTCTATGAGTGATTTGTAATAAAACTTTAGAAATTATCTAAGAGAGCTACTTATTACTGATTATGGTGGTCTTATTATCATATACCAGCTTGTGCATGAATAAAATATAATAATTCAGAAGAAGCGGGTGAATGATGGACAATAAATTGATGTTTCTTCTACCATTATTACTAAATAAGAATGCCATAAGTAATCGTAAACATAATACACATAAAGGGAATGTAGGCAACATTGAGGGGAGAACTAGTGATGCAAAAATGAATGGTAATCAAAAAGATGGTAATAAAAAGGTCCAAGTTATTGTTAATTGTAGTCGTGAGGAACAGTACGAAAATGAATTTAAAAAAAATTGGTCGTGTTAAGTACCATTTACCAATGATTAATGCCTATGTCATCGAATTGCCAGAGAGCTATGTGGGGCAGTTAAATGGTATTGAAGGTGTAGAAAAAAAAGTTGAACATGATGCATTAATCACTGCTCAGATGGATGTTGCTAGAGAAACAATTAATAGTTCATGGGCAGACGATAGAGGGGTAGCTGGACATGGTATTGGTATTGCCATACTGGATACAGGGGTATATCCCCACAAAGACCTTGTAACGAGTCGGAATAAAATTGTTGCTTTTAAAGATTTTGTGGGTGAGGTTAAATATCCATATGATGATAATGGTCACGGTACGCACGTGGCTGGTATTATTGCTGGTGACGGCACAGAAAGTAATGGTAAATATAAAGGGATCGCTACAGATTGTAATATTATTGGTGTCAAGGTATTGAATAATGAAGGGTCGGGTAATATATCCGATGTATTAGCAGGCATTCAATGGGTCCTTGATCATAAGCAGCGGTTTAATATTAAGATACTTAATTTATCCGTTGGGATGAAGGATGTAGAAGGGGAAAAGGCTGCCTTAGTTAGAGGGGTGAATGCAGCATGGATAATGGCTTGATTGTCATAGCAGCTGCTGGTAATAACGGACCTGATAGTTGTACCATTACCACACCTGGTATTAGTCGTAAAGTCATAACAGTAGGGTCATCAGATGATGGGGAAACTGTTAAGATTATGGAAGATCTTATATCGGATTATTCAGGAAGAGGACCCACAAAAGAGTGTATAAAAAAAACCAGATGTTGTGGCCCCAGGTGCCAATATTATTGCATGTAGTACAGATAAGTCTTATAAGCCTAAGGATAAGTACTATCCGTCTAAAAAAAAGGTTGGCTATACAAAAAAAAGAAGTGGAACATCCATGGCAACACCTATGGTTAGTGGATGTATTGCATTGTTATTGAGTAAATATCCTAATCTTACAGGTAAAGATGTTAAGTTGAAGCTAAGGACGGCAACGAATGATTTAGGATTTTCACAAGCTCATCAGGGATGGGGACTTATTGATGTGAAGAAGTTATTAGAATAGATGTGAGGGTTTTTCATTTGCTGTAAGGAGAGAATGAATAAACCGTGAATGAAAAACAAGTAAACCATATATCGTTGTAATACGCTCTTATTGCATTTATTGCTTGAGCTATCTTGAAAAAAAGCAGTAAGTTGTAAAGGTTGCTATTGACGTGATATATGGTTTTAATTGTTTAAAACAAAAAAAGTCCTAAAGGTTTTGGCCTTTAGGACAAGTTCTATTTTTCTATGAGGGGGGATAAATAGGGATTAGTAGTTACCGCCCATTCCGCCACACATGCACATGAAAATTAACAAGAATAGTAATGAATTGTCAGCGAAAGCTCCTTTACCACAGCCACCGCCATCGTTAGACATTAACAATAGTAATAGGAAAAACATGTTATTAGAATTACCTTGCATAGTTGGCCTCCTTTCAGAATTAACTGTAATACGTTACATTTAGGACATTACACAATAGACATGATATTGTTCGCACCATATGTTGCTGTGCCTAATGGGATATGCTAGCATATAATGCGTTAATCAAGTACTTTATGCAATCCCTAAATTTGGCTTAGGAAAATAATAAATATTATCTTCCTGCAATCCCTTTTATGTGGTCTAATGCCACATTTTAAGGGTGTTTTCGTAAGTATAATATAGTTTATGAGAAGAGGCGAAAAAGTGTGTTTAATTATTTTCAGGTATTAGTTATTGATTTAATTTTGATTGAAAATTTCCAGGAATTGATTGATGAATTGATCGTCAAATGAAAAGTTGTCATCATTAAAGAAAAAACATCACCATAAGAAGAAGCAAGAAGAAATCTTGATCTTGATCGTCTGTAGCTGTTTTGATAGGTCTTCCAAAAGGCTCTGGAATATCTGTCAATGCATAATGGCGTTGTTGATTTTCAATCATCATACTCACTCCCATTGGACAAGTTTCTTAGTATTACCCTAAGATAAAATATGATATAAATGAGTCTAATATTACTTGTTAGAAAAGAAATCTTAATCATTTAATCCAAGGAAACCTTTTAGTATAGGCTATTGACAAGCATAGTATAATCGTATACAATTATACTATTATTGTATATATATGAAATGTGATGCATAAGTGTGAAAATAAATTTTCCACCCTTCTTGTGACTTTGTCCTTGCAAGTAAACAAAGTAATGACACAAGATATGGCGAAAGTCTACAATGTTACTTTTAAAGAGTACAGTAGTAATAAAATAAAGTGAGCATCACAAGAGAATAGATAGGAGGATGAACAATGGGCTACAATTTAACATGGAAAATAATTAAAGAACATTTAGTTGAAGGTGACATGATTCCAGGAGCTGAAATTGGCATTCGTATAGATCAGACATTAACACAAGATTCAACGGGTACAATGGCTTATTTACAATTAGAAGCTATGAAAATTGATCGTGTTAAGACAAAAAAAATCTGTAGCATATATTGATCACAACATGCTACAACAAGGTTTTGAGAATGCAGATGATCATAAGTACATACAGACAGTTGCTCACAAACATGGCGTCTATTTTTCAAGACCTGGTAATGGGATCTGTCATCAAGTGCATCTTGAGCGATTTGGTGTGCCTGGAGATACACTACTTGGGTCAGATAGTCATACACCAACTGGTGGTGGCATAGGGATGTTAGCTATTGGTGCAGGTGGGTTAGATGTAGCTGTAGCCATGGGAGGCGGTACCTATTATATAACCATGCCTAAGGTCGTTAATGTAAAATTAATAGGTAAACTTAGATCTTTTGTTACAGCAAAAGATATTATATTAGAAGTATTACGGGTGTTGTCTGTAAAAGGTGGCGTTGGTAAAGTTATTGAATATACTGGTGAAGGCGTAGCAACTCTAAGTGTACCAGAACGTGCAACCATTACCAATATGGGAGCTGAGCTTGGTGCTACAACCTCTGTCTTCCAAAGTGATGATGTGACAAAGGCATTCTTAGAAGCACAAGATCGTGTAGATGTATGGCAACCACTACAAGCTGATGAGGATGCCACTTATGATGAGCTTATTGAGGTTGATTTAAGTCAGTTAGAACCCCTTGTGGCAATGCCACATAGCCCAGACAATGTAGAAAAGGTGTCTAATATAAAAGACTTGAAGGTGAATCAAGTCTGTATTGGAAGTTGTACCAATAGTTCTTTCTTAGATATGATGAAAGTTGCTAAGATTCTAAAAGGCAATGTGGTGCATTCTGATGTAAGTCTTGTTATAGCACCTGGTTCAAAACAAGTATTAAACATGCTTGCAGCAAATGGCGCATTAGCGGATATGATTGCAGCAGGGGCTCGAATTCTTGAATCGGGATGTGGTCCATGTATCGGTATGGGTCAGGCACCAGCAACTGATTCTGTAACCCTCAGGACATTTAATCGTAACTTTAAAGGTCGTTGTGGAACCATTTCAGCAGGTGCATATTTATTAAGCCCAGAAACAGCAGCTGTAAGTGCTTTAACTGGAAAGTTAACAGATCCTACTACTTGCAAGGCTGATATTAAAGTTGATATGCCAGAGAAATTCTTAATCAACGACAATATGGTAGTGCCTCCAGCGGAAGATAGTAGTAAGGTAGAGGTTGTAAAAGGACCAAATATTAAACCATTCCCACTTAATGAGGCTCTACAAGACCATGTGGATGGTAAAGTATTAATTGTGGTGGAAGATAATATTACAACGGATCATATTATGCCATCGGATGCTAAGCTATTACCATTTCGATCGAATATTCCACATCTAGCGAATTTCTGTTTAACACCTTGTGATGAAGATTTCCCAGCACGAGCAAAAGAAAATAAGGGTGGATTTATTGTAGGTGGTGATAATTATGGGCAAGGTTCAAGTCGTGAACATGCTGCATTAGTACCATTATATCTAGGGATAAAAGCCGTATTAACGAAGAGCTTTGCTAGGATACACAAGGCAAATCTCGTAAACTCTGGGATACTACCATTTACTTTTGACAATGCCAGTGATTACGACCATATAGATCTTCATGATGAATTAGTGATGGATCAGTTATTAGAACAAGTAAAAAACAGGCAAAGTAAAAGTATATAATAAAACAAAAGACACAACGTACGACTTGTCAATTGATCTATCGGATAAAGAATTAAACATTATGCTTGAAGGTGGAAAAAAAATCAATTTTATAAAAAAATGCTTAGTATTTGATTATCTAAAAATAAATAAATCGATATAGAAAGGAATGTATACCATGGACTACATAAGTAAATTTGAAGCACTTATACAGGAACAAAAAGAACGTGTACAGAAAATGAAAGAACAAGGGGATTTCGTTAAGTATGATGAGCTTGATACCATCATTATTGGTGTTGTTGGAGGTGACGGGATCGGTCCAGCTATTACGAATCAGGCTAAACGTATATTAGAATATCTATTAGCTAATGAAGTGAGTACAGGTAAAGTAACGTTCAAAGTGATTGATGGATTAACCATTGAGAATCGAGCAAAAGTAGGCAAAGCGATTCCAGACGATGTTCTTGAAGAATTAAAAGGGTGTCATGTTATATTAAAAGGACCAACAACCACCCCAAGAAAAGGCGACCAGTGGCCAAATATTGAAAGTGCTAATGTGGCTATGCGTAAAGAACTTGATCTATTTGCCAATGTTAGACCTGTAAAAGTACCAGAGCAAGGTATTGACTGGACTTTCTTCCGTGAGAATACAGAAGGTGCTTATGTATTAGGTAGCCAAGGTATGAACATCGATGAAGATATTGCTATTGACTTTAAAGTCATCACAACAGATGGGGCAAAGCGTATTGCAAGAGCTGCATTTGAATTCGCCAAAAACAACGGTAAGAAAAAAGTAACCATTGTTACAAAAGCCAATGTGGTAAAAACAACAGATGGAAAATTCTTAGAAGTCTGTAAAGAAATTGGAAAAGAGTATGAAGGTATTGAAGTAGATGATTGGTACATCGATATCATGACAGCTAAGCTTGTAGACGAAAAAACGTCGAACTGGTTTTGAAGTCATGGTGCTTCCTAATCTGTATGGTGATATTCTGACGGATGAAGCTGCGGAATTCCAAGGTGGCGTAGGAACAGCAGGTAGTGCCAATATTGGTAAACAATATGCCATGTTTGAAGCTATCCACGGTTCTGCACCAAGAATGGTCGATGAAGGTCGAGACATATATGCTGACCCATCCAGTATTATTCGTGCAGGTGGGATGTTACTTAACCATATTGGTTATGGTAAAGAAGCAGATCAATTATTCCAAGCACTTGAAATCTGTGCTACAGAAAAGAAATACGTGCTTACAGGAAGAGATACAGGAGCTACAAGTGAAGAATTTGCAAATTATTTAATGAAAACAATTGAAAAAAAATTATAGAAGAAAAATGTAATAATATAATATATTACGAAAAAAAACATACCATACT